>CETK01083709.1_pt1 | contig 11607 bp, 4 predicted proteins | sample 361431 | NCBI WGS metagenome assembly CETK01 (sample SAMEA2622452, study PRJEB7988) | marine metagenome | biome: marine biome (ENVO:00000447); feature: surface water layer (ENVO:00002042); material: "saline water (ENVO:00002010), including plankton (ENVO:xxxxxxxx)" | depth 5 m | reverse complement strand
ATTCAGATCTAAAAAGTATTTATATTTACTATGATGTTATCTTTGAGACAAGATCATTTAAAAGAGATTTCAATTCATTAATCTCCTTTTTCATTTCATCAATCTCTGATTGTTTATCACCATGAACTCTTCGATTATTCATGTAACTAGTATACCCAGAGTCATCTCGATTAATAATTGCATTAGTTTTTTCATCACGAAATAAATTACTGTGACCTTGTACTCGTTTCATTTTACTAATTTTTACCTAGATTTCTATCAACCTTTTTATTCTTTATTCTCTTCCTCTTATACTCTCTCCCCTGTTTCTTCATCAAGTCCCTAACATAATCTGCTGGACTTTTATCTTTCATTTCGGGGGTTCTATATTTTTTTCCTGTTACATCTTTTGGTTCTACTGATAAACCTTTCTTAACTTGTTTAACACCACTTTTAATTTCATCACCCAATTGTTTGACGACATTTTTTAATTTATCTCTTTTTCTTTTACTAAGTCCCTCTAAAGGATCAGGCATCTCTTCAGTATCCTTTGGAACTCTTCTATTTTTAGATTGCATAATCATACCAGCAGCACCTATACCACTCATTAAGGCAGGAACAACTTTACTTCCTCCTACCTTTAATGCAGCAGCTGCAACACCCTCTTGAAATTGCTTATATGTTTTCATTATGCTAATGCGATTGCTCTAAAGTCTCTTAATCTAACAGGCACAGATTCATTTGTTGATGTCATCACTATTTTAATTATAAATCCATTAAATTGTTCAACATCATCAATTGTAAATTGATATTCTGAAAATTCATTAAATCTATTTGGTGTTACAAACGAATCAGCTTGACCATTATTTAATGAAGTATCAATAATATCATCACCAAATCCGTCTCCGTCAACATCATTCAAGTTTTTAAAACCAGGAAACGCTCTATATGTTGTATTGACTTCAGATGAATCAGCAGTAAATAAACGATAGAACACTCTAAAATCTGCTTCAGGTTCAACACTCGCTGCGACTACAACTTTTAATGATGTTGCAGGTGACTCTAAATCAACTCTATCCATAACAAATACAGATGCATGAGGATCATCCAATATTTGATTTGTTCTTGAGTCTGTTGCATAATTATCAAATCCTATCGGATTATTGATTTTATTTCTACCAAACAAGAATGTTGCATTTTTAGTATCAATAACTGGTGATAAATTTGGGTCAGAACTTGACATGCTCATGTTTAATAATAATGATTTTGAGTTAGGGAAGGTACCTAACTTATCCTGATTCACAGTTGATGCTATTAATCTTGGAGTTGAGAAAAATGTTGTTTCATTTAAAGTTGTAGGATCAAATCCTTGATCTACAAATGAAATTTCGTTTCCACCTGCACTTGTACCAGTAATTGTTCTGACACTTGTATTTAAATCAGTTGTTGTTCCTGGTGTGATAAAATTAATTTGAGGTGAGAATGAACTATACTGATGATTCTGAGATATTTTAGCACTATTACCTCCAAATGCCTTTTCATTTGTAAAACATAAAAGAGCATTTCCTGTTCTTGTATTAGATGGGTCTAATGCTGACCGATCTATTTCAAGATAATAATTATCAATATTTGTTAGATTTACAAGAGTTGTGTTAGTTGGAACTGTGAACACTGTATTAATACCAGCGAGTGAGACACCACTTGCTTCATAAGTCTGAATAGAAGCACCTTCAGGATGAGGTAAAGCTGTTGTATTTAAAACACCTCTTGTAAGTGAAAGTTGACCTGTGCCAACAACATAAGAAACAATTTCTTCTTCAATTAATGCCTCTCCTCTATCAGTTGAAATTCCAGAGAATGAAGTAAATGGTGCAGTATTTGCTAATGACACAACAGTGCTTTCAGCAGTTAACTCTGATGTTGTTGGTACTATCAAAGTATCTGGTTTTATATTTTGTATATCAATTTTATTTTGAGAACCATGATGGGCATGATTATATTGAGTAACTTCCATAACGTTACCCTCAAAAATAGGATCTATAACAGTTGAATTACCATCAACTGCTACATTACTTAAAACACTTCTTGTAGTATTAGAAGCACCATATGTGACAAGATTTTCATTATTTGTAAATTTTTCACCCTGAACATCAGTTAGATATAATGTATCAAAACTAGAAGATATTGCAGTAACTGTAAACTTTAATCCACTACCTCTAGTCACTTTAGCATCACTATTATTAACAGTTAATACATCACCTACTTGATAACCATTTCCTGATGCATTAATTGCAACAGCAGTAACTTTTTCATTAGAAACTGTAACATTCACAGTGCAACCTGTACCACTACCAGTTAAAGCAGTTGTAGTTATTGCAGAGTTAGAGGTAAATACATATCCCTCTCCTTGAGATACAACCTCCTCTGAGGATATGGAAGAACCTTGTCCTTCAATTATTCCTGTAACACTTTGATCTTCTGGATCAGTGGCAGCACCTGTGCTTACCTTTCTACCTAATGGTAATTGAGTATTTGTTCTACTTCCAGATCCATCAATAGAAACTTTGAGTTTTCTAGGTAGTGAACGTATTGGATTCGTTGGTAGAACCTGACAGTTAAAATTACCTGGTTCAATAGGACTATTATATAATGTAATTGTACCACTTGGAACAAATGCTGCTTTACGTAATTTAAAGGTTAAATCTTGATTCTGGCTAGCAGTCCATATTGTACCATTTTGAGATTTGTATAAACTACCTCCAAGATATTGTTTAGATACAACAACATTTTGTACATCAGGTAGATTTGTGGTTCTAACAGATTTTTCACCCATAGTTGCAACCCACATCTCATACTTATCAGAGGATGGACATAAGAATACTAAAGAATACATTTCTCCACCTACAAGATAAATTGGAGATGAGAATCTTATTGTCGTTGGCACTGAAGCATCATCAGATACGTTAATTTCATTAGGATTTAGTGTTATTGCTGCGTAATCTTGCACAAGTAAACTAGTTGGAACACCAAGTTCTACTGTTCTTAATTGAACTTGTAATTTAGCAATTGGATCTTTTGATTTAAAATAAACATCAAATGAGGTTAAGAAAGCTCCTGAACCATCTACGGTAAATGATTGTGCTAGTGGGTCATCATCAGGTGCTTCAAATGTTGTCCTTACACCTAATTCTGAAGTTTCTTCAGTACTAAAGGCATTTGGTCTGTCTGGTGGTCTTGGTGGATTACGAAGTGAAACAGAAACATTATTTTGTGTTATAACTGTACCTGTACCTAAGTATGATGCAGAACCAGAACTTTGTAATGGGGCATCACCAGTGAATGGTACAATAACATTTTCTGCAGATGAAGTTATTCTGAATGTTAAAGTACCAGTTCTAAAGACAACTGGTGGTCTAGGTGTTCTATTAGGATCTCTAAAGAAGAATGAACCAAGTATATCACCCCAGTTATCAGAAAATAAATCAATATTTGTTACAGTTGCAACTGCTCCACTTGAAGCACCAGTTAATTTAGCACCTTTAACAACATAACCAAAATATTTTTCTACATTTGCTAATCCGATACAATCGGTATTAAATAATTTTGATGTTGCAGAATAAGTCGATGAGGGTGCTGGTCTATTTCTATCATATGGGTCAACATCATATGTTTCAATTGCTCTATTAGGAGATCCTAAACCTGCCCCTACTTCAGGTCTTGATGAATCGCCAAATTTGTGGTTAGGAGCTTGTGATCTAAACAATCCTATTTCATTACCATTAACCTCAACTTTTACATCCTCAAAAACAGAAAATACACCAGATGACATTTCTATTTCAATTACTTTAGGAACTATGTCAGGCACTCCACTGTCTAGGAAGTGATAATGTCTTGTAAATGGTTTTAAGTTACCCGCTGTAAAGAAAACATTACGGGATCTCATAAATGGATCTACATCAGAATCAACTTTCGTACTTTCAATATATGAGAATTCTCTTGATGGACCTTCTAATACATTAGTAAACTCTCTTTCAACTCTATGAGTGGTTATATTTCTGTTTATCTCAACGTTTGTACTTCCTCCCATACTGTGCCCTATGGAAAAATCAGCAAGAGATTCAGTTCTTCTACCAACAACTTCACTTCCTACAACATTTGATCGTTCTGCCCATCTTGCTCCTGTTGATTCTTGTCTGCTATTTTCAACATATATCGTACGAGACCAGTTATCTGAAGGAGGATCTAATTGAATATTTCCTGAGAATACCAAGACGTTAAATGGGTTAACATTAACTGCAGTCGTTGCATGTGGGTTTTCTATCCAATCAACTTCTTCATAACTTAAAGTTATTAAATCTCCAGTCTTTTGACAATTAGCATCTAGTAACTGTAGATTTGAGTTGACATCTGCAGTTTTAATATCGATTCCAGAAGCTACACCTAATTCTGGATTCATAGACCAAAAATCAACTGCACTTATCAATTCACGATTTACAACATCTACATCACATCTGGAACCAGAATCAGGATTGAAATCTATAAAATTTCTATCTTTAAAATCATTTACAACAAAACCAGTTTTAAATCTATCTAATCCATCTTTATCTCTTACTTGGAATGATTTTGTATCTAATTCTAAAGCACTTAATGATGTTATTGTTTCTAAATTAACAATTCTTCTCTCAAGTGCTGCGATATCACGCATCGTAAATCTACGATTATCTCGTAATCTTATCTGTGGTTCTCTAATCGTATCATAAAGATATGGTGGATAAGAAATCTGTGCAATCTCCATAGAATCACTGACAGTTGATGGAGCAACTGGGAATTCAGATGATTCACCTTTGTATATTTGAACCTCTTCATTTTTGTTTACCACCAACTTATCGATTCTTCCGAGATAATGACTAAATCCAATTAATGAACTTTCATTAGGTGTGATAACAAAAGGATTAGTAGACTCAAATAACCTATTATTAAAAGCAAACGGAGAACCTGTGTTAACAGATGGATTATACTCTTTAACTCTTGGTCTTAAATCAAGAATATCGGAGGCTCTTCTTCCATCAACTCTAGGAATATCTCTAGTATATCTTTCTTGATTATATGAATTGACTGTAAATACATCACCTGTATTTCCACTTGCTACTTGATATTGGTTAGCAATTATCAATAATTTTTTAGATGGTATTGCAGATTTACTTTTTCTTACAATTTTTGAAAAATCACTATATTGCTTTTTATGTCCCTTATCTAATACATAATTTTCAGTTCTATTGTTATAATTACCTGCTGTGCTATCTTGTAATATAGTTTCAATAGAGGATTCTTTAAATTTAATTACTTCACCTATTGTAAATATACTATCATTTAAATAAACAAAATCGATGGTATTTGTAGTCGCACTCACTATTTGCCCAATAGCACGACTATCTTGACCTACAATTTTCTCACCAATAATACTATCGGTATCTAAATTTAATCCACTAACAAATGTTAGTTTGTCTAAAACAGGTGTAGATGTATCTTTTGACTCATAGATAGCAACAATATTAACAATATCAGGAACTAATAAACAAATTTCTTCATCTTCAACTCTTAATCCATAAACATTACTAGGTGTAAGTAAACTTGTTAATGTAGATACACCAACTGTTCTTGTTACTTCAAATTTTTTGCTTCTAATAAAATCTTTCGTCTTACTTGTAATACCTTGTTTTTTCAGTGTGACGTTGACTGTAGCATTACCTGATGCTTTTGATAATCCATCAAATGATATATTAGCACCACCATTTGTAATTGTTACTTGATCTGATGTTAATGATTCAGTAGTACCATCAGTGTAATGAATTGAGTATCTCTCAGCGTCAAATGGTTCAAAAAATACACTAGTAATTCCAGACGCAATATTTAAACCAACTTGAGAAGAAAATGATATTGAATTACCAGATATTGATTGATTTTTAATTTGTCTACTGATAACTAAATTAGAATTACCACTATCAACAACAGAAACACTAGATTTTGGTAAATCTGCATATATACCAGATTGATCTAAATTTAAAATTCTTGGAACCGCTATTCTAAATGGAGATACTGTTGAAATACCTGCAGATAATACAGATCCCTCATTCACACTAGCAATATCAGATGTTGAATCAAGTGTTAAAGTTTTACCTGTAGGTAAACCTAAATCCGTAACTTTATTATATACTATCTGACCATTTGTATTTGCATCACCTCTTTGATATGCTATTATAGAACCAGTTTGAATACCAACTAATCCAGCAAAAGAGCGATTATTTACAGTTGCTGTATTAGCTGTAACATTTAATTGATCTGTTAGAGAGAATCCACGAAGCACTCGTTCATATAAGACAGCATCTGCACTAAAATTAGAAGGCATATCAGAATCTAATGCATCAGAATCTTGGAATACAGATTTAATATCATCAACAGTATATGCAACAATACCCTTAATAGAAACATTTGAATTTACATTTCTCTCATCTATTACAAGTGCCTCTCCTGGTATAAAAATTCCTGTCGTTTCTGCTACTGCAAATTCGTTTGCACCAGTTGTATTTGGATCTAATGCTAGATATCCTACTGCTCCACTTGCAACACCCCTAACTCTTGATCCTTTTACTACATTACTAAATCCTGCTGTAACCTGCAATATTGTATATGTTTGAATATCATATAAAAATAAATCAAATTGTGTTGCTTGACCAGTATAAGGTGCATTACTTGCAGAATATGAATAAACTCTTGCTTGACCAATATTTGCTCCAACTTGTGTATTATTTGTACCTGATGCTCCTGTTTTCCTTCCATTTTGTAATTGAATAACATTTGTTGCAACTCCACCTAAACTTATTAATGGAGTACCTTGAACGTTATTAACTCTTAGCAAACTACCCATTCTAAATGGTATGGATGCTGATTCAACTCTCTTTTGTTTTCTTGGTTTCTCAACATCTAAAACTGTTGTTCCAGATAAATCAACATCAAATCCTCTCACATATGCTTTACCAGGAGAGAGTTTTACACACGCTAAATCTTCACTTGGCGTATTTCCCTGATCAGTTATTCTATTTTCAGTGAAAAGACCTGCGGAATCTATTTCATCGTTTAATGAATTTTGAACAGTTACTCTAAAAGGTTCAACAGCATAGTCACCAGATTCATCAAATGTTCTTTTCGCAAAATATTGTTTAATTTCACTGTAACTTGCTGAATTTTGTAATTTTTTTAATTCTCCACCATCAACTCTCATCAACTCTACAAAGTTTGTATCTTCATAGTCATTTAATGATTTTTTTGCAAGTTTTACAGATATTTTAAAACGATCAGCACCTGGTGCTGCAAAGTTAGTAAATCCTTTTGCATTATCATATAATGATTCATCATCATTTGCATTTATTATCTCTTCTGATATGTCGAATCCTACCCTGTAAGATGGAGCATTATTGTAAGGTTCTAATATTATTAAAGAAGTTGGAACATCTACAAAACTTCCACGCATAAAATATACACCCTCATTCACACCAAATGCACATCCAGTAGCAGTTGCATTTGAAGATACTAAAGTTAGTACAGTTTCTCCAAGTGTTAGTGTAGTATTTCCATATGTTAATGGTTCCTCTAATATTAAAATTTCACCATCTGGGAATGCAGCACTTTCACCATCATTACCTGATTGTTGATATTTAATGAATATTGTAATATCATCAACTCCCTCTGCAGGAGGTAAAATAAAATTCTTTATTGTAGCAACAGTGCCAGATAATTGACCTCTTACTCTTGTACCTTTACCATTATTATTTGCAATAAGATTACTTAAATAGATCGAAACATCAATTCCTAGATGCGTTGGATTTATTTTTGCAGAAAAATATGACCTATCTAATTCGATGTTACCAGGTATGACCATCGAACCTTCTTTGAAGATATGTTTACCAAAAGACTCAACTTGATTCTGTAAAAGAGACTGTAAACCAGTTAACTCTCTTGCTTGAACAGGAAATCCTGGTTTAAACAATATTTTATAAAATTGATCCGCCTTATCGAAATCATCATAATAAGGTGATATATTTAAGTTAGTCTTTTGTGGCATTTTTAAAATTCGAGTATGATTTTAATGTCTTCCTTTTGACGAGAATTTCTAACGATCAAAGGTCTATTATCTAAGTAAACTATTTCACCTGACCCTTTATTTATCTCAGAATTAGATAGTCCTCCAGTAAAGTTCACCCCTAAGTTAATTAATTTGTTTCCTTGAGGGTTAGTTGTAATTCCTGAAAAATTCAAATCAACTGAACCAGAGAATGATGATTTTTTACCTTTTATATTATTTGATCCAACTTGTGCTTCAAATTCAAAAATTCTAGCAGCTGTTGATATTCCAATATAATCAGTATGATCATAGGTAGTACCATTAAAAAATAATGACCTATCTCTAAAATATTTCATAACTTTTGTTTCAGGATCAAACGATGCAACATATCCAGTTGCAACTTTCCCGATGTTTGGAGCAACTGTTAATACCTGTTGAATTTCTTCACCAATTTCAGGAGTATCAACTGTTAAATTATTAAATTTAATAGCTTGTAATGATGAGAATGTATTATCAATATAAGTTGCTGCAGTTCCCACTTTTGTTGGATTTTTTACAATTCCAACCTGTGCAAATTTTGTATCTATAGGAAAATCTTTTGTTGAATCATCAAATCGAGCATATACTATTACTCTATCAGTGCCCAATTCAGTATACAAATCATGACCATGACCTTTTGATGGAGGTATAATAGGTATTAATTTTGCAAAATCTGTTGAGGTGGTAACACCAGTATTTAAATTTCCCAAATCAACTATTCCATAACTATATCCACTTCCACCAGAGGTAACTGTGACTTTAGTTATTTTATTATTTTCTACATCCACTCTTGCTTTTGCACCTGTACCATCACCTACGATGTCAACTTCTTGATTTTTGCCATCACTATAACCATCACCAGCCTTTTCAATATAGACATGTTTTATTTGATTTAAATTAACATCTGAATCCCCATTTTCACGAACTGTTCTTATCTGAGTATCTTGACTACTATTCCAATTATTAGGAACTGTTATGAATTCTGTCGAGTCAAATTTAATAATATCACTAGGTGAAACAGTGAAAAGATACTTCCAAACATATCCATCACCGCTGTTACCTGCCTTTGAAGGTTCCAAATCTGTGAATGTTGGTTCATCTTGGGATACATTCCCAAGCGGTGTATCTCCTGTTGATCCATTATCAATACAAATGTAAACTTTAAAGTCGGAATTAAGAACGTAGTAGTTTGCATCATATAAACGATTTGCTCGTGTTAGTGGACTTGGATTATCAATACTATAATCATCTCTATAGATTTCATACCTATTTCCTGCTACCCAATCAACTCTTCTTATTATTCTTCTTATGTTGGCAGATGATACTTTTTTACCAAACATACTAGTATCACCAGTATGGGCACGATAAGAAAAACTATCTGTTGGAGCTGGTGTAACTGAATTCCAATTTGTAGATCTTCCATAACCAACAAAATCTATTTGACCAGGATTCGGAAGTCCTAAAAATACATAGTATGAATTATTTGTATTTTCTACTGACTCAACAAAATTATTAGCATTTAATATTCTAAATTGATCAGTAATAATTGCTGACATTTTATCTAAACTTTTTCTTTTTATTTATAGTGGTAATTTAATCAAAGTCCAAATACTCTAATTGCACCTGAAGATCTTAGTCCTCTGAGTGATGCAGGAGTGAAGTTCTTTCTTTGGATAGTTGGGAATGTATCTAATCCAGAATTAACAGTAAGTCCAGTTACAGCGATAGATACTGGGTTAGAACCTCTAGAAAGATTATATAGTCTACCCCAAGTAATTCTTCCAAGCACGGTGCTTATACCTGCTTGTGCAGGATCAAAATTACCTGTTATTCCTGCACCCACTCCAGTGATTTGACCATTTTGTATATTGCAAACAATTTGACCATTTTCTGCACCATCTGTTGTCACTGAGTGTACTTTGTAGATATTATCTAAGAAAGTGCTTCCAATTCCCACTATAGATGAATTGTGTGTATCAACTGAGGTAATTCCATTACCTACTTTTGTATCTGTTATGAATACGGGATATCCCTGTAGTAATGTAGATGCTGGTTTATCTGCATGGAAGAAGAATTTAAGTGCAGATTGTGTACCAACTGTGGTTGTGCTGATACCTGTAATAATTCCAGTAAATCCTTCAACATCATCAATACTAGTAATTTTTTCAAATTTAAATGGTGGTAATTCAATAATAACACTGGGTGGATTAGTGAATGTATATCCAGCACCTGAATTTACAATAGTGGTTGATGTTATTTTACCGTTTGTGATAGTTGCGGTAGCAGTAGCAGTAGTTCCTAATCCAACAAATTTTTCAATACCTACAGGTGCTTCAATACCAATATTAACTGTACCTGTATATCCCGAACCTGCTTCAGTTATCGACAATCCACTTATAGTTCCAGCAATTGAAACTATGGCAGTCGCAGCAGCTGCTACGTTGATTTCACCAGAAGTTACAAGAGCATCAACAGTATCAAAAGTAAGATTATAATCACCATCAGTTTCATTTGGAGTTGTTGCACTTAAATGTGTGCCTTTTTCGTAGAAGAATACTTCAGCATCATCTACAAATATACCATTTGCTCCACCTATTCCTGATGAATTTGTAAAATCACCAATAATTTTTGCTGTTGGATAAATTTGTGGTTCTAATATTTCTCTTGACTTATCAACTTTTCTTCCGTTTATAACTAAATCAACTTTTTGTTTTGTCCATCTAACGGGTTTTTCATTTGTTTCATCAATACCAAGTTCAGTATAAAGTTCAGTTTCAATTAATTTAGCACTTAGAATGTTATAATTTGTTCTTTCCTGTTGTTGTGATGTAGTTATACCAGTATTATCTTTAAAGACTCTTAATTCATCACCAATTTTAACGGATTCAAATACATCTGCTGTATCAACATCAACTCCATCTTGACCCTTATAGAAGAATATATCAACGTGATCATGGTCATTTAAATCTGGTGATGTTTCAGGTCTTGGAGGTTCAACTAACTCGAAAGTCGTACCACCATTAAATATATAATTTTCGCCAGGTATTTGTAATACACCATTAATGAAAATTAAGAGAACAGAGTTTAAATCAATTAGTTGAGATCTAGAATCATTAGGATCTTTTTCAAAACTTAATAATTGTCCATTAAAGACTAATGGGAATCTACGTCTCGCACCATCTTGTAAATTTTTAATACTATCAATAAAATCTAATTCACCAAACTGCCATGATGAAAAACTATCAGTAAATGTTTTAATTACTTCTAATTCAAATTCTTGTATTGGTTGTGATAAATGTGCTGCTGTTACTAACCCAACTGGTTTGAATTTATCACCAACTTTAAATGAATGTCCTGGTCTCACTATGCTAAATTTAGAAATTTCAAAACTAGTTGAACCTATACCAGTGGTTCTCGCAGCACCAACTTCAAGATCAAGTAATAAATTTTTACCTGTATCTGTTGTAGGA
>CETK01158736.1_pt1 | contig 11614 bp, 10 predicted proteins | sample 361431 | NCBI WGS metagenome assembly CETK01 (sample SAMEA2622452, study PRJEB7988) | marine metagenome | biome: marine biome (ENVO:00000447); feature: surface water layer (ENVO:00002042); material: "saline water (ENVO:00002010), including plankton (ENVO:xxxxxxxx)" | depth 5 m | reverse complement strand
AAAGAGTACAATAGAATAATAAATAATAGTGGTATTAATATCTTATTAACCTTCTCAATAGATGAAATACCTTTGATAACTACCCAAGAACCCAAAATCATAACAATACCATGAGTGAATACTGGTATACCTTGCGCATGGAAAGAATTCCATACATCCATCGCTTGCTCATAACTGTTTGGTAGTCCTAATTGAAGAGACTGAGATAAATAATACAAACACCAACCTGCCACCACGCTATAGTAAAACATAATAGCGGTGGCAACAAAACCAATAAATGCACCCATCCATGCTTTATTTTTGCCAGCTATAGCCACAAAAGATTCTACAATACCTCTTCTACCTTTTTTTCCAATGCCATATTCAGCAATTATAAGAGGTATTGACCATAGAAATAAAAAGCTTATCCATGCTACTAAAAAAGCCCCAGCTCCAGCTTCTCCGCCATTTTGGGCAGCTATTCGTGGAAAACGCCATATATTCCCTGTTCCTATAGCAATCCCGAGCACACTTAGTATAAGACCCCACTTGGTTGAAAACCGCTCCTTATCCTCAGTTTTACCTTCTATTGTATTCATCTATTTTGGTGTAAATTGAGAATTTTTAATTAGAGTATAGTATCTTAAATGATGTTGATACACCTTATTTTGTTTTGATTCAAATAGTGCTATCCCTATAATTACGGTTATGTATATATATGGCTTCAATAAACTATTTTTAAGTTGTATCAATTTCAATCATCATTGCTGTAAGATTATACTAAATGTTTGACTCACATCAGAAAACAAATAAGTGGTTGGCATTAGCAACCTTTTTTATCTCTCTTATTGTATACACTATGACAATGGCTCCAACGGCTAGTTTTTGGGATGCAGGGGAATTCATTGCTGTTGCACATGGACTACAAGTTAATCATCCTCCAGGAGCACCATTTTACTCTTTATTAGGTCGTCTGTTCTCAATGTTTATGCCTATCGAGTATGTCGCAGTCAGTATAAATTTCATGAGTGTACTTTCTTCAGCACTCACAGTCATGCTTCTTTATCTGATAATCATTCGACTTATTAGAGAATTTAAACAAGATGTACAAGAATGGAACTTGGGTGATAAAGTTGCCTATTATGGTGGTGCATTAGTTGGTAGTTTAACTTTTGCAGTAACCGATACCTTTTGGTTTAATGCAGTTGAAGCTGAGGTATATGCAATGTCTATGTTTTTTACTGCTATTGTGGTTTGGCTTGCATTAAAGTGGTCCGAGCATTATGATAAACCATTCAGTGAACGTTGGTTAGTTCTCATTGCATATATGTTTGGTCTAGCTATAGGTGTTCACTTACTTAATTTATTGGCCATATTTTTTGTTGCTCTAATTGTATACTTCAAAGTCAAGGAAACCTTTGAAATAAAATCCTTTGGTATAATGGGGGTTATTGCAATTTTTTCATTCTTTCTTATATATCCCATAACAATACAAAAACTTCCAGATTGGGCATCTAAAATTAATGATGCTTCCTACGGATTAATTGGTCCCTTTACTTTTATATTTTTATTAATCGGTTTACTAGTTTACGGTATATATTACACCCAGAAACACAAACATCGACTTGCGAACATTGCCCTTATAAGTTATGTAATGATAATAATTGGGTATTCATCATACTCTGTTATAATGATACGTTCCATTGCTGACCCCCCAGTAGATGAAAATGATCCGGAAACTGTAGAAGACTTTGTGAGCTACTTGAAGAGAGAGCAATATGGTGATACTCCGATACTCAAGGGAAATTCTTATGACGCTGCAACAGGTCAAATTAATACACAAAAAGATGTTTGGCTTCCTCGTAGACATTCACAGGCTCCTAATCATCTATCATATTACGCACGTTATGATAGTGATTTAGAATACTTCTGGGACTATCAGGTTAGACACATGTATATACGCTATTTTAACTGGAATTTCGTAGGACGAGTAGCAGATATTCAAGATACGGGTTGGCAATCTGGGTTTGAAGAAGAAAAATACCCTGAGAATAGAGCTAGTAATGCCTACTATTTCATTCCCCTTTTACTTGGACTTATTGGGGTATTATATCATTTTAAATCAGATAGGAATAGAGCATTAGCTGTTCTTGTTCTTTTCATTGTAACGGGCTTAGCCATTATTGTATTTCTGAACCAACCCCCCTATCAACCAAGAGAAAGAGACTATGCTTATGTGGGTTCCTATTTTGCCTTTGCTATATGGATAGGTTTAGGAAGTACTGGTCTACTTCAATTCATTCAATCAAAGTTAAAGAATTCAACAATTAATTTTACTGCCCTAGTTTTACTACTTATAGTCTCACCAATATGGATGACCTATCAGAATTGGAATGATCATGATCGTAGTAACCGCTATGTTGCTCCAGACTATGCAAAAAATTTATTGAATTCATTAGCTCCAAACGCAATAGTATTCACCAATGGTGATAATGATACCTTCCCACTTTGGTACGCCCAAGAAGTAGAGGGAGTTAGAACGGATGTTAGAATTGTATGTCTAAGTTTACTAAATACAGATTGGTATATAAAACAACTAAAAAATCAATGGTCACATGAGTCTGCTCCTTTACCATTTAGTTATTCAGACCGAGAGATTGAACAAATAACCTCTAGAATTGACCGCTGGGAACCAAAAACTATTACTATACCAGTCAACAAAGAGTCCTTAAGAATTGCTTTCTCAGAAGATCAAAAATACAAAGAAGCCATAGGGGTACAGCCAGATACAAATATTCAGATACTAAAAACAGGTGTCGATTTTGAAATTCCTCTAGATGAACTAGATGATCAATTAAACTGGCGCGTAGAAGGTCGTTTATACGGACGAGATCAGCAAGGTAATGGAATTTACTATATGCAAGTACAGGACCTTATGATAATTGATCTACTACAATCAAACAATTGGTTACGTCCTATTTATTTTGCGAATACCGTCTCATCATCTAGTATGCTAGATCTTCAACCCTACTTCAGAACGGAGGGTAAGGCCTATCGCATAATGCCAAAAAGATATAATGCTAGCACAATGGGATACATAGATCCTGTGATTCATTCAAAACGTCTGCGCAACTTTTCTTTTACTGAGTGGAATAATCAAAATGCGTATTTCGATGAAAATATTCGCCGAATGCTCAGTAATTACCGGTATACTTTTTTACAATTGTCTGAACGATATAAAGAGTTAAATGAGCCAGATTCTGCTCGTTTTTGGTTAGAATTTTCTGAAGAGAAGATTCCATTTCGATCAGACGAAGAGAGCTATAACATTCAATCATTGTTTGCTATTAATTACCTCAAGCTAAATGCTTTAGATCAAGCTTCAATCATAGCACATCGAATTAAGCCAATAATTAGAAGAGAATTTATTAATGATTTTGAAGTATTCCAGCGATACCAACAAGATTTTGATGAATTAAATAATAAATTTGAAGCTTCTAGAAGATCAGGTGACGTTAAAAAACAGCGTGAATTGAGAGCACAAGTTCAAAATGTATATGATGAAACACAACGATTAGGGGAACAAATTATACAAATTCGACAGTATTTAATCATTACTCAGTATCTATTTTACGAGTCCGGTAATGAATCTGAAGCAGCTAAGCTATCACAAGAGCTAAACACTTTAATGCTCGGCACCCAGATCCCTACTCTACCTCTCAACAGAGAGGAAAGTGATCAAGAAGTACGCAAATATGGAATATTATAAGCTAATTAATAATTAAAACTTAGACTCCGGTAAATACAGATGATTACAGTTAAGACACCTTAGTATCATTTCTTCATAAATTAAACTATACTATTCACACAAGAGTGATAAATTATCAGAGTTCATGATACATACATTCACAGTTGAAAACATTGAAACAATTGCTAAGATTTTAGATACAGATGTAAAACCCTTAGGTGAAGATGTATTCCGATTAGAACTCAAGCATACTGAATCAAACCGAAAATTAGCATTAGAAATCCATCTAGGACTACATGTTCAGGGTGTATCTATGAATATGGTATCCGTGTATGCGAGTAATACCTTTGTTCAATTACATAACTGTACTGCATTTGTAGCAAGTGAAATTTTACATCAAGTTACTTTTTTTGGCAAATCTGGAGGTAAAACTTCTGGATTAATTATTGAAAAAGAAGCCGGTTGTAGTATCTATGCCAATGTTGATAAAGTAATTAAGTCAGGAGATTTTACTCAATTACCAGATGACTTGATGATGTGTGGTGTTGCTTTATCCCTCACTGAGTCAATGGATGATGATTTCAGCTTCGAGGATTAGCTATACACGCCTCAGATCCATGTCCATTACAAAAATATTTCAGCTTTTTAATACCACTAACCTAGAATTTCCGCTAGCTGAAACAACTATCAATGAGCTCATTAATTTATTTATTCAACGCCATTCCTGTACAATTGAATTCATAGAAATTGTGATTGTAGACGAAGCCGAAATAAGGCGAATTAATAGTGAATACCTTCAAAGAGACTATATTACTGATATTATTAGCTTTCATTATCATGAAACAAGTAAATTTATGGATTCAAGCAGTAGACCCTTGTTAGAAGGTACAATTTATTGTTGCTTACCAAGGATCATCGAACAATCTAGAGAGTTTAGCGTAAAACTTCATACAGAGTGTCTACGAATATTGGTTCATGGATTACTACATATCCTTGGTTTTGAAGATTCAACGATGGAACAGAAAAAAATCATGACTATAGAAGAAGACGCGATCATTCATCAAATAACCATATAGTTTTTTTGTTGAGTACGTGCTTTCACACTTTTTTGAAGAGCTTAGTTTAACAATAAATCGATATTGGAAAAATATGATGAATCTAGAATCGAAACTTTAATTAGAACTTCAACTAATGAAGAATTAGGGTATATTCGACGTCTTGGAGCTATAATAGGTACGGCTGCTGGTTTAATTATTTAGAACCCGATTTTTAGTCTAATTTCAATTACAATCTTAATACTAAGCTTGTATACATTGGATTTTTTTGTAGAAAACCAATTATTAATTAGACTAATATCTAATCTTAATTATGAATGAAATTAACAACGGAAGAATTATTTGTTCGCCACTCAAAAGCGGATAAACCATGGCTATTGCAGAAATCTATAATTTGTCTTCATAACATTAGAAGTGCATACAATGTAGGAGCAGTATTTAGAAATGCAGATGCATTTGGAATAAATAAGGTGTTTCTTTCTGGCTATACCCCTACTCCAGATAATAATATCGAAATTTCTAAAACAGCTATTGGGGCGGAAGAGTATGTTTCCTGGAGTCACCATTCACAATGGAGTACTTGTCTTGAAAAGCTAAAGAAGAGAAATGCATGTATAATTGCTGTAGAGCAGACGCACCAATCTATTCCAATTACAAGCTTTAGTTATGCGGATATTACTAACAAAAGACTTGCTTTTGTATTTGGAAATGAAGTCAAAGGATTAGATGATCAGGCCCTTGGTTCAGCAGACTATCACTTAATTATTCCGCAGTTTGGAAGTAAGCATTCACTCAATCTATCAGTAGCCACTGGTGTAATTTTGTACGATTTAGTAAGTAAATCTATCTTCAAATAAAAGTTAAATAGGCGTCAAATAAAGGCTATCTGCCTCAAAAGTTCTACCCATAGCTCTGAACTGACGAACAAAGCGTAGTTTTTTTCTTACAGATGGTGCAAACTGAGAATACTCAACCATAAACAACCTTGAAGTAGATTCGTCATAATAGGTAAAATTGACAAATGGCCCTCCCATCGCTCCATTGATCATTTGCCATGTACCCAGGGTTTCATAACCTAAGTATCGATCTTTTTGGAAGCTGTAGCTTTCAACCGCTCTTCGATATTCGGTAGTGATAAACATTGAATCAGTTCTTCCCTTTATGAATTGCTGATTCAGTGAATCTCTAGTCTGGTTTATCCAATCATCATCTAGAAAACTAATAGCTTTGACATTATCCTTCCACCATACCCACATCCATCGATCATTTTCCGGTAAGAATCTGCGGTAGCTTATGAAGTTGGTAGTGTCTATTCGTTTTATGTAATCGTGTTGAATCCGAACCTTAAACCCATGATCATTCCACAAAGAGTCACTATACTGCGTTTGTTCTTTTTTCTCATAAACGAACCAATTCCATCGTAATAATTCTTTATCCAAAGCATTACTTAGCAAAGCACTTTCGGTATTCCTTATTTTGGTTGCTAAGGCAGAATCACTACCTGAGCTTAAAATTAATGCATATTGATCCTTATACCAGTGATCTACGAGAGGAAAAGCAAAACTTTCCCCATTACGTACTCGTTGTTCAGTTGACTCATCCAAGAAAGCCCTAACCTGTGCCGCAACCGTGGTAGAATCATCAATTGGCGCAGCAAAAATAATATTCTTATGCCCCATGATACGTTCTAGTTGTGAGCGGGAACGTATTTGCATAAATGTTAAGTCATAATAAGGTTCTGGATTTGGTAGGGTGAATACATATTTCCCAAATGTTTCCCGTAGTGCATTAGACGTTTTACTATCCCAGTCAACAGAGTCCATTACAACAACAAACTCACGTGTATCGCCTTTGGCACGTTCTCTAAAGTCACCATTACAAGCAAATGAATATGCCGCTAGAGTTAAAAGGGATAAATAATATAAAAAACGCATGAAATCGAGCAATTTTAATCAAATTTCTGTATAAATAGACTCTAGACCTGGAATCTTAGCGCGATGTTATTAGCCAATAAGTACTATTGATTAGGATAGCCAAATTTGAGTTGATGCACAAAGTTAAAGACCACTTCTTTCCAATTCTCGGTTGGGTAGGTATCCCTTATTATTTCTATAAGGGCACTACCAACAATAAATCCATCTACCTCTTTAGATATACTTTGCGCATCATTATAATTCTTTATTCCAAAACCGACCATTAATGGGTTTTTAGTGATGTTTACTTTTGAGCGTTGAATGAATGTATCTACTGATTGCTTAACCTCACTACCATCTCTAGCCCCTGTAACGCCCGTTACCGACACGCAATATACAAACCCATTGGATTTGTCATCACTAAGTTTCATTCGTTCATCACTCGTATTAGGTGCAATTAAATAAATCAATTGAATTCCATGTGAATGAGCAAATTTCTCAATCATAGTTGCTTCATCGAGTGGTAGATCAGGCACAATTAGCCCATCTACACCTGCCTTAGCTGCATTAGAGAAAAATTTCTCCAATCCATACCTAAGCATAGGATTTATGTATCCCATTAAAATAATTGGAATTTCAGAGTTTTTTCTAGTTTCAGCTACCATGCCAAATATACCTTGAATGGATACCCCATTAGAAATGGCTATATTGGATGAATATTGAATAGTCGGGCCATCAGCTAATGGATCACTAAATGGTATACCTAGTTCAACAATGTCGGCTCCATTGCGTTCAAATCCTAGAATTAAGTCAACGGTTTCGTTTATATCAGGATATCCAGCGGTTATGAAAAGACTCATTACTTTTTCGTCTTTCTTTTGCTCAAAAACCTTATTAATTCGATTCATTAAGTGTTTTATTTAGCTCAGAGATATTTGGAAATGGTTTCCATGTCTTTATCACCTCTACCAGAACAATTCAACACAACAATCTGTTCGGATGTAGTTTTTGACATTAGCTTTTCCAACCAGGCAAAGGCGTGTGCTGTTTCCAAAGCAGGAATTATTCCCTCTAGCCTGGACAGTAAAGATACTGCCTCAAGTGCTTCTGAATCGGTCACAGCATGGTAATCGACACGTTTTGTATCGTGTAAGTAGGCATGTTCTGGACCAATTCCAGGGTAATCCAACCCAGCACTAATTGAATGGGCTAATTCAATTTGTCCTTCTTGATCATGGAGAAGATAACTCATTGATCCATGCAAAACGCCAGGTTTTCCTTTAGTTAAGGTAGCAGCTGTTTGTCCAGATTCCACTCCTAATCCACCTGCTTCAATCCCAATAATGTGTACATCATCATTAATAAATGGATAAAAAATACCCATAGCATTGGATCCTCCTCCAACACATGCGATTAGATAATCAGGCAATCGCCCTTCAATTTCCATTAATTGTCGCTTGGTTTCATCACCAATTATGCGGTGGAAATTTCTAACCATCATAGGGTATGGGTGTGGCCCAACTACAGAACCTATGATATAGAATGTATCATCAACATTGGTAACCCAATCACGTATAGCTTCGTTTGTTGCATCTTTTAAGGTTTTGGAACCACTACTTACTCCACGAACTTCTGCTCCCATCAGTTGCATTCGGTCAACATTAAGCTTCTGTCGCACCATGTCTTCCTCTCCCATATAGACTACACATTCCACTCCGAATTTCGCGCATGCAGTTGCGGTTGCTACACCATGCTGACCCGCGCCAGTTTCAGCGATTATTCGCTTCTTTCCCATTCTCAGTGCTAAGAGTATCTGTCCAATTGCATTGTTTATTTTGTGTGCACCAGTATGGCATAAGTCCTCGCGCTTTAAATAGATTTTTGCACCACCATAATAATCGGTTAATCGGTCAGCAAAACTTAATTCGGTTGGTCTTCCCACATATTCATGCAGTAAGTGCAGATACTCTTTCTCAAATTCAGGATCTTTGCTGGCCTTTTTGTAAGCACTCTCGAGTTCATTTAAAGCTGGTATCAGTGTCTCTGGGACAAATTTACCCCCGTAAACTCCAAAATATCCTTTATGATTGGGCTTAGAATAAGTGGTTGTAGTAATGACAGACATTATTGTATGTTGAGGTTTGATCAGTTAGTTTAATACAACGATTGAAGAATTTGGAAGGCTAAACTTTAGATTTTTAATTAACTTCTTCCATTAGTAAAGATAGCTTATCATAATCTTTAATACCTATACTTTCCTCTATCTTAGAAGATACATCAATGGCTAACGGAGGGTTCCCTGAAAGTAATTCCAAGGCTGTATTTATTGTCACATGTGATAATCCACCGGATAAAAAGTAAGGTTGTGGAATATCCAATTCATTAATAATTGCCCAATTAAAGGAGATGCCTGTACCCCCACTTTGCCCATTGATCTTAGTATCAAACATGAAGTAACTGCATACATTTTTATAAGAATTTAGTACTTGCGAAAGTTCAGTTGTAGTCGACTTTTCTTCCACAGAAATAACTTTAATTATTCTATAAATTTGTGCAAGTTGGGAACAATATTCAACAGTTTCATAGCCATGAAGTTGGATTAGGTCTAAGCCTATCTGCCGAGCGGTTTCTTGTACAAAATTGAGTTCATGATTTTGGAACACCCCCACCTTTTCTGGGCCTTCTACCCACTCATTAATAGCACCTACCATGGCGGGTTCTATATATCTTGGTGTTCCATCCACAAAAATAAATCCTAAATAATCAGCTCCAGCTCCAGCTGCAAATCTAGCATCAGCTAAATTTGTCAGCCCACATATTTTCACTTTACATTTCTTCATCTATCACACTTATTTATGTTAAACAATGTTGTGTAAATTTATCAGTAGATCAATTACTTTCTAACATTTTAGCCCAGAGATGGGGTAAGGCAACCCAATTATAAGGCACCTGAATAATAATTTTACAGTACCATATAATAAAATTACATTGTGCCATGCGAATGAGATGCTTCTTGGGCGGCTAAAACCAATTTTCTAAGTTCTCCACCAATATTTCTTTGTCTCATCAAATGTTCTCCTACTAAAACAGCATTTATACCATTTTTTTGTAAGAATTTAATGTCATCAACCGTCGAGATACCACTTTCAGAAACTGTGATAGTGGACTCAGGAGCCATATTTAACTGTGATACTCCACGGTTAACATCAACTTCAAAGGTTTCTAAATCACGATTATTTACACCGAGAATCGATACCTTTTCATAATTAATGCGATCCTGGTCAACTAAATCATAACATTCTACTAAGGCGTCTAGTTCATATTCTTTAGCTGCCGATAATAGCTCATCCAACTGAGAGTCAGATAGAATTCGTGCAATTAATAATATAGCATCTGCGCCAAAGGCCTTGGCTTCTGCTATTTGATATGGATTTATAATGAAGTCTTTCCGTAATATTGGAATAGTAATTTGTTGGGCAATATCATCCAAATAGGATAAATGCCCCTTAAAGAAAGGTTCGTCAGTTAGAACTGATATAGCAGAGGCTCCTGATTTCTCATAAATTCTAGATAAAGATACAGGGTCAAAGTCCTCTCGAATAATACCCTTAGAGGGAGATGCTTTTTTAACTTCAGCTATAAACTTAACCACTTTGCCTTTTATAGCCTGAGAGAATGACTGTAACTCTTTTTCAAAGCCCCATTCCGATTCTAAGCTTTTATAACTGCGTTCTAAGATTCTCTTTTTGAGGTCAATCTTAGTTTGGGAGACTATCTTTTCAAGTATATTCATATTAATAAGCCTGAGTCGCCGATATGAACTCATTAAGTTTATTTAAAGCTGCACCAGATTGGATGACTTTTTCGGCTATATTTTTTGCTTCAAGAAGATGTTGCATATCAGTTACTGCATGTATGGCAAATGCTGCATTAAGAACTATTATATTTTTTTGAGCCTCTGTTGCTTTATTGCTCAAAATATCGGTAAATATACGAGCATTCTCTGATGGTTCTCCACCTAAAAGCTCTGTCATTCCCACACGATCAAAGTCTAATTCTTCAGGTTCGAATGATCTTGGCTGAGAACTTAATTGTTTTTTTACCTCAAAGAATGTTGTGGGTTTGCATAAACTGATTTCATCAAGACCGTCTTCGGAACTAAAAGTGTAAGCAAATTGGGTATCAAGTGTCGCCAATATCTGGGCCATTTGATGCGCAACATCTTTGTTGTAGGCGCCAATTACATAATTACGCACACCAGCAGGATTCGTTAAAGGGCCAAGTATGTTAAAAAAAGTACGAAACCCAATAGCTTTCCTAGCTGGCATGACATATTTCATTGCTGGATGAAACATCGGAGCATACATAAAAGCAATACCCACTCGTTCAAAAACTTCAGCAACCTGCACTGGATTTAATTCTATATTTGCACCAAGAATTTCTAAGACATCAGCACTCCCACATTTACTTGACGCACTTCTATTTCCATGTTTGATCACAGGAACACCTGCGGCGGCTGTGACAAAAGCAGTAATAGTGGAAATATTAAAGGTGCCGGATTTATCTCCTCCTGTCCCAACAATATCTACAGCACCTTTTATGTCGGTTTGAACCTTTAGAGATTTTGATCTCATAACTTTAACAAAGGAAGATAGTTCTTCAATTGATTCTCCCTTCATTTTCATAGCGGTTAAAAAGGAGGCTATTTCTTCAGAACTAACTTCACCATTCATGATAGATTCTAAGGCAAACATAGCCTCACCCGTGCATAGATCATTGCCTAAAGTGATGTTTTGAAGTGTTTCCTTGAAATTGTAATTCATATTGGTCCGCGCTAAAATTGTATTAAGGCTCTAATAAAGGTTTTGAGAATGATTCATAGAATGTTGGGTGAGATACATTAACCCTAAGTTTTTTTT
>CETK01158092.1_pt1 | contig 11625 bp, 12 predicted proteins | sample 361431 | NCBI WGS metagenome assembly CETK01 (sample SAMEA2622452, study PRJEB7988) | marine metagenome | biome: marine biome (ENVO:00000447); feature: surface water layer (ENVO:00002042); material: "saline water (ENVO:00002010), including plankton (ENVO:xxxxxxxx)" | depth 5 m | reverse complement strand
CGTAATTTAAAAAAAACAATTTTATTGGATTTTCGTAAAAGTAACGATAATTTAATTTTTTTAAATTTTTACAAAAAAAATGTACCCTCGGCGGCTAATCTAAAAGCTAAACACTTTAATAAAATCTACAAACTATTAGAAAATTTAAAAAAAAGAGGGAACTCGGAAATGATTCTTGCATATGAAAAGGACATATTGGTTGCTGTTATTTGTATTGTAAAAATTTTCGATACGCACACATTATTGTTTAACGCTTCAATCAGATTACCACAAAATAAAAACTATATGGCGAAGTTGATAGATTTTTATATAAAAAAATATAGTGGTACTAAAAACATCTTAGACTTTGAAGGTTCTTCTTTAGCAGGAGTTAAGAGATTTTATCAGGGTTTTGGTGCTATAGAAAAAAACTATATTAATGTTTCTAAATTTAGATAATAAGAAACGTAGTATAGTTTGTTAGAATTAAACTGTCAAGTCTATCTAAAAAGCCCCCATGTCCCTTTAAAAAAATACCGGATTCTTTTATCTTTAACATTCTTTTAGAATAAGAAATAATTAAATCACCGATTGTAGTTGAAAAGAAAATAATAAATGGAACAAACACATAAGAAACTTGGATATGACTCTCAAATTTATTCTTAAAAAAATATAAGAATAGAACAAGAAAAATAAAACTTCCGATATAACCTTCCAATGTTTTTAAAGGTGAAAAGGAAATGATTTTTTTCTTGCCAAATATTTTACCAATTAAATAACCTCCGACGTCAGAGGATATACAGCTAAAAAAAATGAAAAGAACTAGAATGTTACCAAAATTAGTTTGAATTCTGTGTAATAAGTAAAATGAAATGAGTATATAAAACATTAAAACTATTGATATTTTTTTTTTCTTTTTAAGAAAAATACAGTTTTCAAAAATACACCCCAGCATTAGGAAAAGAAGAAATATATTGATAATTGAGTCAAGGTTTGAATTCAGTATTAAAAATACAAGTAGAGAGTAAAGCAGACCAGAAAAAAGTCTGTTGATGAAATTTTCATTTCTCATACTATTTTTGAAGATTTGTAATCTTCTATGAGTAATACACTAATATTTTTAATATTTCCGTCAATATTATCGTTGTAATTTTTATTGTGACTTTTTATGGTAGTAATTGTTGATGGAAGGTTGTCAATGTATCTTTTATTTAAGCCCGACATACCTTCGTTGAGACTTTTTACAATTTGAGATGTGTAGGCTATTACGATATGTTCGTTGGGCAGATTTTTAATATTGTTAGGTCCAAGTTGATTTGATGAAAGCATAATTTTACCTTGCTGAGCAATTAAAAATTCACAAGAAGAAATGATACCGTCACATTCCATTTGATGAGTTTGTTTAAATTCAATTGAAGTTTGTTTTAGTAATTCTTGGATAATTTTTTCTCTGCAATAAAGAGATTCAATTTTTAAATTTTCTATTAAAGCATTTATTGTTTTTATTAATTCGTTTTCTTTGTCGCAGTAAAAAAAATTTCCATTATTTTTTATTAGATTTTTTGCAAAGATAATGTCGTTTGTATCTTCACTTGAAATTTCATATTGGTTGGAATCAGAACTTTGTTCTTTTACATCAGACTTAAATCCAGTAGCAAGTTTAAATTTGTCAAACAAGTTCATTATTTTTCGCTTTTTTGAATTTTAACTTTTTTAACATTTGGCCATTTTCTTTCGCCAAGAATTTTTTCAAGATCTTCTTTAAAAATTACTTCTTTTTTCAAAAGCAATTTTGCTAGTTCGGTAAGTGAGTCTTGATATTTTTTTAGAATTTCTTTTGCTCTTTTGTATTCAATGTCAATAATTTTCTTTATTTCCATATCAATTTTTTTGGCTGTATCTTCACTGTAGGGTTTGCTGAAGCTTTGTTCGCCAGATGAATCATAATATGTAACGTTTCCTATTTTTTCGTTGAATCCGTAAACCAAAACCATTGCCTTTGCTTGTTTTGAAACTTTTTCAAGGTCATTTAGTGCACCGGTGGATGTTTTTTTATAAATTATTTCCTCTGCAGCTCTTCCCCCCAAAGTAGCACACATTTCATCAAGCATTTGTTCAGAGCGAGTAATTTGTCTTTCATCAGGTAAATACCATGCAGCTCCAAGTGATTTTCCTCTTGGCACAATTGTTACTTTGACTAGTGGCGCTGCATATCTCAACATCCAGCTAACAACTGCATGTCCAGACTCATGATAAGCAATAATTTCTCTTTCCTCTTCTGACATTAATTTATTTTTTCTTTCGACACCCCCGACTATTCTGTCTACGGCGTCAAGAAAATCTTGTTTGGAAATTTGTTTTTTATTTTTTCGTGCTGCAATTAACGCGGATTCGTTACATAAATTAGCAATGTCAGCCCCACTGAATCCAGGAGTCTGTTTTGCTAGAAAATCCAAGTCTAAATCTTTAGAAACTTTAAGATTTTTTGTGTGAACTTTAAAAATTTCTTTTCTTTCAGTTAGCTCTGGTAGATCAACATAGATTTGTCTATCAAATCGCCCAGCTCTGACAAGTGCTTTGTCAAGAACGTCAGCACGATTTGTCGCAGCAATTACTATTACATGGTGATTAGTTCCAAATCCATCCATTTCTGTTAAAAGCTGGTTGAGTGTATTCTCTCTCTCATCATTCGCTCCCGTGATTTGGTTTTTTCCTCTGCTTCTACCAATTGCATCAATCTCATCAATAAAAACTATTGAGGGAGATTTAGACTTTGCAGTTTTGAAAAGATCCCTAACTCTTGAAGCACCAACACCGACAAACATTTCAACAAAGTCAGATCCGCTTAATGAAAAAAAAGGAACTTTCGCCTCGCCAGCTACAGCTTTTGCCAATAATGTTTTTCCTGTACCTGGAGGACCAACAAGCAATACACCTTTTGGAATTTTTCCACCAAGTGAGGTGTATTTTTTTGGATTTTTTAAAAAATCAACAATTTCTTTGACTTCTTCTTTGGCCCCTTCAAGTCCAGCTACATCATTGAAATTAGTCTTTTCTTTTGTGTCTTTGTCGAATAATTCTGCTTTTGACTTTCCAATATTGAATATACTTCCACCAGCACCGGCACCGCCACTCATTCTTTTCATAATAAGAAACCAAATTCCTATCATTATTACAAGCGGAACTATCCATCCAATTAAATCTCCGAAAACATTTTTTCTTGTATCAACATCAGGAACGATTTGATCATTAATAGAGATATTAGGATTTTTTTCATAAAAGTCTTTGAGATCATTTTCAAACTGTTCTCCGCTTGTTATATTGAAGTAATAGTGAGGTCTGTTACCAAGTCTTGACGAATTTGTATTAACAGACTTATGTTTTTCCTTCTCAATTGCAGATTTTTTCAAATGAACTTCAACATATTCATTATTTACAATCGTAACTTTTTCAACTTCGTTCTCAACAAGCATTTCTGTCAGAAATTTTTGTTTATTGATTTTTTTTAGAGGAGAGCTGACTGTGTTAACAAATTGTAATGCAATAAAAATTAGAGCAATACCAGCATATATCCAATAAAAGTTGAAGTTTTGAGTTCTATTATTTTTTTTCTTCACTTATTTAATAATTAATAGTTTTACCATCACCCCATAATTCTTCAAGTTTGTATTTTTGTCTTGTTTCCTTATGAAAAATATGTATAACGATATCAAAATAGTCCAATAATCTCCAGTTAGTATTCTTGCCTTCGTCTTTCCACAATTTAAGATTCATTTTTTCAAACAATATTTTCTCAATGCTTGTTGAAATTGCATTAATTTGTGTAGGAGAGTTTGCACTACAAATAATAAAAAAGGAACATGGAGAATTTAGTATGTTATCAAAATCAATTATGGTGATGTCTGAACCTTTTTTATCCTTTATTCCTTCTACAATCAAATTTATGTTTTTATTTTTTTGGATTGAACTAATTGGTGTAATTTTAACTAATTTTAATAACAAAAATAAAATATTTAGTTTAAAATACACCTTAATTTATCTCAATTTATTTAATGAAAAAATGTTTTGATATCATAATCAGTTGTTCTAATTTAAAGTCAACAAATGATTTTATAATTAACCAACATAAATTTTTTCTTAATCCAAAAAATATTATTGTATTAACTCATAACCAAATTAATGGTAGGGGGAGTTACGGAAAAAAATGGTTTTCAGACGAAAATAGTTTGACTTTTTCTTTCTCATATAAATCCCAAAATCTTAAACTGTCAAGGGAAATTTTAATGTTAACAGCAAATTCAATTTTAAATTATTTAAAAACTGTTAATATATGTGCACATATTAAATACCCTAATGACATTTTCGTTGGAGGAAAAAAAATTGCTGGAATTCTTGTGGAAAGGATCTCGAGTCCAATAGGAAATTTTATAGTTTCAGGTGTGGGGTTAAATTTAAATAACAAAAGTTTCCCAAATTATTTAACTAACCCAGTATCCGTTTATCAAATCAATAATAAAAAATTAAATAAAGAAAATGTTTTAATTGATTTAATTAATGAGATTACTAACTCAATTGAGTTGAATGAAAATGATAAGCCAAACATAAAAGATAATTTTTTGAATCATTTATATGGATTTAATAACTATGTCCTATGCTCTTTAAATGGAAGAAGTCATAAAATTATGTTAAAAGATGTGTTGGATGATGGGACTATATTAATAAAAATCAAAGGAGACAATAAGTTGTTAAAAATCGATACAAAGGATATTCGATTTTTGTTAGACTAGTTGATTTTGGTGCCAATTTTTAAGTTCTTTTTTTTCAGAATTTGATATTATATTTTTTTTAAAGGCAGTATCTATCAGAATAGTGTAATTACAAAGTGAGTAAAATGGAAAATCAATAGAATCTAGTTTGAAAAATTCATATGAAAATATAGACATTAATGCCAATATTTCACAATTTTGACTTCTTATTGCATTTACTGCTTTCATGCTACTTTTGCCAGTACTAACTAAATCTTCTAAAACAACAACCTTTGATTTCTCTTTAAGAAATCCTTCAATCATGTTTTTTTGTCCATGTTCTTTGGGTTTGTTTCTAATGTAGATAAATGGGCATTTTAGTTTATTTGCTATCAGCATTCCGAGTGGAATGCCACCTGTAGCAACGGCAGCAATTACGTCTAAATTATTAATTTTTTTTTTTATAATTTCACAGAAAAAATCAGTGATTGTTTCTCTTTGTTGAACAAATGATAATAAAAGTCTATTGTCGCAATATATTGGAGCTAATTTTCCTGATGACCACGTGAAGGGATTTGAGGGTTGAAGTTTGACTGCGTTAACACTAAGTAAAACTTTTGCAACTTCATAGGAAATATTTTTTTCAATCAACATTTAGCAAATGTATAAAGTTTTTCTTAATAATTATTTTATTGTATTTGGAAACTGTAATAGTTTTTCAAGAAAATGTGATTGTAAGTATTGTAGCTTGTTTTTCGTTAAAAAAGCTAAAAACAAAATTGTCACAATAGATGAAATTAATTTTATAATTCATGAAAAAATTAAAGTAGACTCAAACTTTTTTATAATTTCAGAAAAATTCGTTAAACAATTTTATGATTTTAAATCACGATTAAAAAATATTTCAGCGGCAGGTGGACTTGTTTTAAACGTGGAAAACAAAATTTTGACAATATATAAAAATAATGTGTGGGACTTGCCAAAGGGAAAAGTCCAAAATGAAAATATTTTAGAAGCAGCTGTAAGGGAAATAAAAGAAGAAACTAATGCAGATGTTGATTTGATAAAAAAAAAAAAGATTATTACTTGGCATATTTTTTATGAATTAGAGCAAATAAATCTCAAGGAAACATCATGGTTTTTAATGAGAATAAAAAATAATTCAACTCTTAAACCTCAGAAAGAAGAGTCTATAACAAATTTAAGATGGGCAGATGTTGATGAATTTCAGAATTTAAAAACATATAATTCAATTAAAGAGGTTGTTTTAAACTTTATAAATTTGATGTACTAATTTTATCACCTCCGAATGTAGAAACATATCAAGGTTTCCACCATTTTTAATTATTTCTTTAACCAGTGATGATGATATGGATGAATGTTCAAGTTTTGGAAAAAAAAATAAAGTTGTGACGTCATTTTTAATTTTTTTGTTGATTGTGGAAATTTTCTTTTCATATTCAAAATCATTGATGTCTCTTATGCCTCGAACTATGAACTTTGCATTGATTTCTTTGCAAAAATCAATCGTCAACCCACTGTAACTTTCAATAATAATATTTTTATTTTTTGAAAAAATAGAATTTATAAATTTAATTCTTTCTTTTTTGTTAAAAAGCTGATTTTTACTGTTGTTGTCTCCAATGCCAATTACGACTTTGTCAAATAATTTAACTGTCTCCAATACAATATCTATGTGTCCTAATGTTATTGGGTCAAAACTACCTGGATATAATGCAATTTTTTTCATTTTATTTAAAAAAACTAAAATTTACTTTACCATATTTTTTTGTGTCAAAAAAAGACGGATCTTCTTCAAATTTAATATACTTTGAGTGTTCAATAATTAAACTTCCTTTTTCATTTAAAAATTTTTTATCGATGATTGTATTTATAATGCTCTTATATTTTTCTTTGTTAAATGTGTAAGGTGGATCCACAAAAATTATATCAAATTTGTCTTTATTTTTTTTTAAATATTGAAATACATCACTTTTGATAATGCTCAGTTGATTTAGCTTAAGTTTATTCTTAGTTGTTTTAATAAAATTTAAGCATGCTAAATTATTTTCAACACAAGTTACGTTCTTAGAGCCCCTCGAACAAAACTCAAAACTGATGTTACCTGATCCAGAAAATAAATCCAAGACAACCAATTCTTCAAAGCAAAACGAATTGTTTATTAAATTAAATAAACCTTCTTTAGCGAAATCAGTTGTTGGTCTACAATTTAATTTTTTTTGACCAAGTCTTTGACTTTTATATTTGCCCGAGATTATTCGCATACAATTTGACTAAAAATATTAAGAAAATTGTTTAATGAATTTTTTGGTATACTGTCCTCGTAAGATAACAAATTTGGTTTATCCATTGAACTTACATTTAACATGAATTCCTTGATGATATCTATTAACCTGCTATCAGTATCAGTATTTGAAATTATTTTACATATTACAGAACGTTGATTTATTTCATGAAATTTTATGCATTTTAAAAAATAATATTTAAAATCGTTTAAATTTTTAAAATTAAAAGAATTACAGAATATTAAATTTTTATTTTCAACAATAGCCATATTAAAAAGATTTTGATGAATATTCATGTAAACCTCTTTACTGTTTTCGTTCGAATAAATTGCGTAATCAACCAGTAATGACCCGAAAGGTCTAAATTCGGTTTTGTGTAAATAATTTTTGAATATTTCCTTTAGTTTAAGTTCTATTGAGGTTATGCAATAACAGTTGGCGAATCTCTGCTTGAAAACCAAGTGAGTTTTTTTATTTCGACTTGAATCCTCAATTGGAAAGTAATAATTGAGATTATTTTTATCATAAAGTTGGTTGGGTATAAATGTTTCATTTTCAAGGTTTACAGAAACACTTATACTTTGAATTTGACTTTGGTCAAATTTATTAATCACTTTTGTGATCATATCTGAGGTTTTGATTTTTTCGTTATTTTTTAAGCTTTCTAAAGTCTCGAAAGATTTTTTTTTGATATCAAATTTTCCGAAGCAAAAGTGTTTTGGAAAAATATAAAAAATAAGTTTTTTATTGCCAGTTTCCATTTAGGTGAGCTTCAAACATGGATCCAATCACTAGAGGTTCTTTAGGGTCAAAAGGTTTTGGGTCTTTTGCCTCAAATACAGGCACAGTTATTTTTGATTTATTAATCGTTCCTGCAGAAAGATTAAATTCAACACCATTACCGAAAGGTACAAAATTGAGTGAATCAATTGGGTAGTTTTTTTTGAATAAGGAGTCAAGTATACTCACTTTACCAAGTGTGTCAATTAATATTGTGTCTTTAAACTGATACTCACGATAAATGTCATTGTAATATTCAATTAACGTGTCTGTCCTTTCTACAATTATAAATGAGTCCAGTTTTACGAACGTAATTAGCTTATCGAATTCGCTTGTAAAGTACCCATTTTTTTCTTTAAAGGCTAATTCAGCACTTCTTATGTCAATCAGCTTTTGTTTAATAAATGAGTACCTGTAGTCTTTTTCTTTCTCAAATTTTATTGGTTCCATGATAGTTCTGAACAACCAAAAAGAAAGAAATAATATTGTTAGAGGAAGGAGTATTTTTACATAATTGGTTTTTTTATCATAAATACAAATTATTGTGTTCACTAGTTGATTTTTCTTGGACCTAATAAAACTTAGTAATTTTTTCATAATTCTTTCTATTGATAAAGTTGGGGCTAATCTACAATTTTTGTCCTAGAATATAAAATTAAAGCTAACAATTGATGTTTATTGATTTTTAGTTTTAACAATTTTTTAATTACAATGAAATTAAATTTCATTCGTTTATTTTTTTTTATAATTTCGTCAATAATTAAATAAAAATTCAAATGGCAAAGGGTAAAATTAAAGTTCAAGCGGAAAATATATTTCCGATAATTAAAAAGTTTTTATACACCGATCAAGAAATTTTTTTGAGAGAACTAGTTAGTAATGCTGTGGATGCCACAACTAAACTAAAAAAACTTTCATCACTTGGTGAGTTCAAAGATTCACTAGGAGATTTGAAAATTGAAGTTAAATTAAACAAAGAACAAAAAACTATATCAATAATTGACAGAGGAGTTGGTATGAGTTCAAATGAGGTTAAGCAATACATCAATCAGGTAGCCTTTTCTGGCGCTGAGGATTTTATAAAAAAGTATGAAGATAAAGATGATAAGTCAGGAATTATCGGTCACTTTGGCCTTGGATTTTATTCAGCTTTTATGGTAGCAGAAAAAGTCCAAATTTTTACTAAATCTTACAAAAAATCTGAAAAAGGGTGTTTCTGGGAGTGCGACGGAAGCCCTGAATACAATCTGAAAGAAATTGATCGAAATGATAGAGGAACAGAGATTATTTTACATGTTGGTGACGATGCAAAAGAATATTTAGATGAATCTAAGATAACACAGTTATTAACTAAATATTGTAAGTTTCTTCCAGTTGAAATAAAATTTGGTACTAAAACTTCAAAAGAAAAAAATGACAAAGGTGAGGATGTTGATGTGGTTGAAGATAATATAATCAATAATCCAAGCCCAGCTTGGACAAAGACTCCTAAATCTTTAAAAAGTGAGGATTATCAGAGTTTTTACAGAGAACTTTACCCATACAATTTTGAAGAACCTTTATTTAACATACATCTCAATGTTGATTTTCCATTTGAACTTACGGGTGTTTTATTTTTTCCAAAAATAAATCCAGGAATGGATTTAAATCGTCAGAAGATTCAATTATATTGTAATCAAGTTTTTGTTACCGACTCACTCGAGGGTGTCGTGCCAGATTTTTTAGCATTGCTTCAGGGGGTGATTGACTCACCTGATATACCACTAAATGTTTCACGTTCATCGCTACAAACTGATTCGAATGTAAAAAAAATATCTTCTCACATAAGTAAAAAAGTTTCTGATAGATTGAACACTATGTTCAAAAAAGATAGAAGTGATTTTGAGTCTAAATGGAAAGATATGCAGATAATTGTTGAGTATGGAATGTTATCTGATGAAAAATTCTATGAAAGGTCTCAAGACTTTTCTCTATATAAAACTGTTGATAACAGTTTTTACACCATTAATGAATTAAAAGACACCATAGAGCATAACCAAAAAGACAAGGATGGGAAAACCATATGCTTATACACTAACAATGCTGAAGAGCAACATATGTATGTTTCCAAAGCAAATGAAAGAGGATATAAAGTTCTTGTCTTAGATAGTCCAATTGTTTCTCATTTAATTCAGAAATTAGAATCTAAAACTGATAAACTATCATTTGTGAGGGTAGATAGTGATAGTATTGATAATCTAATTAAGAAAGATGAAAAGTTTGAATCTGTAATTTCTGAAAGTGATTTGAAAAAACTAAAAAAGAGTTTTGAAACTAAACTGCCTAAAGAAAAATTTATCGTATCATTTGAAGCACTGAGTCCATCTTCTCCCCCAATAGTAATTACGCAGTCAGAGTTTATGAGGAGAATGAAAGAAATGAGTATGACTGGCGGTGGCCCGATGATGGGTATGGGTAATATGCCTGAATCCTATAATTTTGTAATCAATTCTAATCACAAACTAATAAATAAAATTAATTCTGCTAAAGGAAGAAATAAATCCGATTTGCTAAAAAAGGTAGTGAACCTTGGTTTACTAGCTAACAATTTATTAAAAGGTGAAGATTTGACTAACTTTGTTGAGGGATCATTCAAAAGCCTTTAGTTACTAATCTATTGGACCGGATCCAATAAGTTCATTTTTTAAGTACCAAGCTGCGAATTGACCTTTGGAAATTCCTCTTTGTTTTTTCTTAAATTTGATGTAGATAGTGTTTTCAACAACTTTGATATTTGCTTTTTGTAGTGGCTGTCTATGTCTGATTCTAACTAAAAAGTTTTTTGATTCACCATTTTTAATTTTATTATTTTCATCAATCCAATTGCTTTTATTTAGACTTATGCACAATCCTTTTCGAAATAGCCCAGGGTGTTGATCCCCCATACCAACAAAAACAATATTTTTTTTTATGTTGGTTGCAATAACAAATAATGGTTTTGGTTTGCCACCTACCTCAATACCCTTTCTTTGTCCAATGGTATATTGAAAGCTTCCGTTGTGGTAACCGATTAAATTACCATCATTTTCGCAGTAAATTGGTTCTTTATATTCATTTTTTTGTGTTGAGTAAACTTTGGACTTACTACTAATTTCAATAATTTTTCCATTTTGTTTTTTGATTTTTGAATTTAAAAAAACTGGCAGTTTTATTTTACCAACAAAACAAAGTCCTTGTGAATCCTTTTTATTGTGTGTGATTAATTTATGTTCTTTAGCTATTTCACGAACTTTCGATTTTTCTAGGTGACCAATTGGAAAAATAACTTTTTTTAATTGTTTTTTATTTACTTGGCAAAGAAAGTAGCTTTGATCTTTATTAACATCTTTGCCTTGTAATAATTTGATTTTACCGTTTGTTTCTTTTTTCTGACAATAATGTCCTGTTGCAATGTAATCAGCATTTAATTTCAACGCGTAGTTTAAAAAAATTTTAAATTTTATTTCTTTGTTGCATAAGACATCAGGATTGGGTGTTAGTCCATTTTTATATTGATTAAACATGTATTCTATAATTCTTTTTTCATAATCCTTGCTTAAATCGATAACATGAAATGGAATACCGATTTGTTCGGCAACTTGAAGAGCATCATTGCTATCTTGAACCCATGGGCATTCGTTATTTTTTGTTAAGGACTTGTCGTGCCAATTTTTCATGTAAATAGCGATAACCTCATGCCCAGAGCTTTTTAACATCAAGGCAGCCACGCTTGAGTCAACTCCGCCAGAAAGTGCTATAACAACACGTTTTTTTTCTTCGATATTTTTTTTCAATTT
>CETK01027473.1_pt1 | contig 11635 bp, 10 predicted proteins | sample 361431 | NCBI WGS metagenome assembly CETK01 (sample SAMEA2622452, study PRJEB7988) | marine metagenome | biome: marine biome (ENVO:00000447); feature: surface water layer (ENVO:00002042); material: "saline water (ENVO:00002010), including plankton (ENVO:xxxxxxxx)" | depth 5 m | reverse complement strand
GATTTATTTACTTCGCAAGAAATTAAAAATAAAAAAAATGGAATTATGAATATAAGTTTTATCATCCTATTTTGTTTTAATTAATACAACTCCTCCTGATCCTATGAAACCATATAGAGCAAGGTCTGAAGGTTCTTTTAATATGTTTATTCCTTCAATATCAGAATTTCCTATAAGATTAGCAACTTCAGAATAATTACCTACCTTTAATCCATCCAATACAAATAAAACTTCTTTCTGATGATAAATGCTATTAATTCCATTTATATAAACCTTTGCGTTGAGATTGTTTCCATTAATTCTTATAGCCGGGTTGGATCTAATTCTGTCTAATAGGCTTATATTATTATTTTGTATGCTTTTTATTTCATCCATATTATTAGGTTCTTTATATATATTACAACCTAATAAAATCATTAAGAATAATAGATTAACTCTTGTTTGCATTTCGATATTTTCTTATTTCAAAAGTTGATATAATAATTATTAGTAAAAGTAAAATTATACTTGATATTTTAACAATTAAATTACCATAATTATATGATATTGGATCAAATACCATTTCAATAGAATGGTTACCAGGTTCAATTTCAATTCCTCTTAAAATATAATTAACTCTCTTTAGTTCAGCTTCATTTCCGTTTATATATATTTTCCAACTATTAGGATAATAAACTTCTGAAAAAACGATGAAAGAAGATGAGTTATTTTTTATATCATACTTTAATTTTTTAGGGTTTGATTCAATAAGTTTAATCTCTCCTTCATCATTATAATTATAGGTTGAATTTTTTAATTTAAATTTATTAATATCAACTACAGCCTCTCTCTTAGTATTTATATTTTTTAAAGTATTAATTTCATCAAGGGGTGTTTTGACTGGAATTATCTTTTTAATAAACCAGGCACTTCCGTTAGAAAAATTGTTGATTACAACATTATTTTTATTATCACCAAATTTAAAGAATCCGGTATTTAACATATTTATTATATGAAGATCTGAAAAGTCTAAATTATTATCTTGTAGTTTTTTTACTAATTTATTTCTTTCATCATTTATATTTCTTTCTATTAAGTCTTGGTACCTTCTAATTTTTGCACCATGATATCCACCGATAGATGAATGGAAATATGAGGTTTTTGCCTCGTTAAAAGTATTTTGGAGATTATAAACTCTTTTCCGATTAGTATTATTTTCAAGAATATATTGATCTGCTTCTGTTATATTTAATTTTAAATCTCTCTTATTGTAAAAAGTACAATCATTATATAATTCACAGCTTTTATCGTCATTAAATATATTTTTATTAACTAATCCATGATCAATTACAATAAAGATTATTATGGAGAGTGAAAATATATGTTTGTTAATTTTATTATAAATTAAACCAACTGATAATCCGACAAATAAAAGAGTTAGTATTGAACCTTTCAGTATATCTGTAACAAATAAATTTTTTCTATCTTCTACTAATGCATCTCTAAACCAGTTTGGAAAATTTGCAAAATTTGAATCAACTGAACCACTATAACTTAAGAAAAAAGAAATTAAAAATAAAAATAGATAGATTCCTGAGGTAATGAAGAATGCATTAAGTAACTGTTTTAGATATTTATCTTTATTTCTTAAGAACTTTTCAATTGCTAAGGATGAAATTAGCGATAGACAAAAAATTGGAATTATTATAATAAAAGTTACAGATCTAAATTTATTATATCCTGGTAAATAATCAAAAATTAGATTATTTATAGAAGATAAGTTACTACCTAAACTAAGTAAAATGCCAGTAATTAATAATCCTAAAATCCAGTTTTTTTCATGAGATTTTAATATAATTAATCCAAATATTAATAAAAATAAACTTAATGCTCCTGCATAGTATGGTGCTGTCAATGGCTGATCTCCCCAATAGGTTGGAACTTTTCTAAGTTGAGCATTAATTTGTGAAATTCCAATATTATTTTTCCTTAAAGCTTTTCCGAGATTAGAATTTCTATCTAATTTTTCCTGACTGGAACCACCCAATATATGAGGAAAAAATAATGTTAATGGTTCAAAAAATCCATTACTATATTGGAATGCATAATCTTTATTTAGTCCTGTTATATCTACATTTAACTCTGATTTTCCTCTAATGGATTCTTTTGAGTATTCATAAATTGTCCAGAATTGTCCAAAAAATGTTCCTAAAGCTAAAGTTGCGGCAAAAATTAGCAAGGTTACTTTACTAGATATATTTGAAATTGTATCTTTTTTATAATTATATATTAAATATGATATGCCATAAAAAACTAATATAATAATTGCATAATATGTAATTTGAAGATGATTTAACCTTAGATGAAGGGCTAATGCAATTGCTGTAATTATAAATCCTAAATATTTCTTATTATTTAAGCATAATCTTACTCCAGCTACAATTAAAGGTATGTATGCTATTGTTCCTATTCTTGAATTATGACCAGCACTAAACCCTACAATTATATAAGAGGATAATGTGAAGGCTATAGATCCAAAAACAGCAATTTCTGGCCTTACATTAAAAGATAGTAACATTATATAGAAAGAAATAAAGCATATAAGTAAAAGATTTACCGGATGTGGTAGAAAAAAACTATAAATTTTATGAATTAATATAATTATTTGGTTGCTCCACTTGACATCTATTAGGTAACTAGGCATACCTGAAAACATTGAATTAGACCATAAAGCCTCTTCACCATTATTTTTTCTAAATTCAATTGATTCATTTGCTGAATATTTCCACTGTTCAATATCATGTTGTTTAAGTTCTTTATTTTCAAAAAAAATAGGGTTAAAAACGTATATCGTGATAGAAAAAAATAATGTTAACGATAATATATGTTTAATAATATCTTTCATTTATTCTAAATAAATTATAATGAAATATAAATAGTATTAGTTAAATAATCATTATTTGGTTTAATTGTTATTTTTGTATGTAATGTTTGAAAATTTAAGTAATAAATTAGATCGTGCATTTAAAGTCCTGAAAGGACAAGGGAGTATTACTGAAATTAATGTTGCATCTACAATTAAGGAGATTAGAAGAGCATTAATCGATGCTGATGTTAGCTATAAAGTTGCAAAAGAAATAACATCTAAAATTAAAGACGAGGCATTGGGTCAAAATGTACTCATCTCTGTTTCTCCTGGTCAACTACTTACAAAAATTGTTGCTGATGAATTAACAAACCTTATGGGTGGTGAGTCAGCTGATATTAATTTAGATGGAAATCCTAATATTATTTTACTTTCAGGTCTTCAAGGTTCAGGTAAAACAACATTCACTGGAAAATTAGGTAGGTATCTTACAAAAAAAGGAAAAAAAACCTTACTAGTTGCGTGTGATGTTTATAGACCAGCTGCTATTGAACAACTTCATGTCATTGGTGATGATTTAAAAATTGAGGTTTTTTCGGATAAAAAATCTAAATCTCCATTGAATATTGCCAAAAAAGCAATTCAACATGCTAAAAAGAATGGATTTAAATCTGTTATTATAGATACTGCTGGAAGGCTGGCAATTGATGAGAAGATGATGAATGAAATTAAATCGTTAAAAAAGACATTAGATCCCCATGAAACTTTATTTGTTGTTGACTCTATGATTGGTCAGGATGCTGTCTTAACTGCAAAATCCTTTAATGAAGCAATTGATTATGATGGTGTTGTTCTCACAAAGTTAGATGGTGATTCCAGAGGAGGATCAGCTCTTTCAATTAGAAAGGTTGTCGACAAACCTATTAAGTTTATAAGTACTGGTGAGAAAATGGATGCTTTAGATGTATTTCATCCAGATAGAATGGCTAAAAGAATTCTAGGAATGGGCGATGTTATAAGTTTAGTCGAAAGAGCACAACAAAATTTTGATGAAGAGGAAGCAAGAAAATTACAGAAAAAAATGTTCGAAAATACATTTGGTTTAGATGATTTTCTTTCTCAGATTCAAAAAATTAAAAAAATGGGTAATATAAAAGACTTATTAGGTATGATGCCTGGAATGTCTTCAAAAATCAAAGATATTGATGTTGATGATGAATCTTTTAAACCGATTGAATCAATTATCTATTCTATGACACCAATTGAACGGAAAAAACCAGATATATTAAATGGTTCAAGAAAGAAAAGAATTGCTGACGGAAGTGGAACATCCGTTCAAGAAGTAAATCAGTTGATTAAGCAATTTAATCAAATGAGAAAAATGATGAAGATGATGAAAAAATCAGGACCTTCCGGTATGATGTCAGCTCTAGGACTTGATAATAAACAGAATTAATTGTAAGTCACGCTTTTTATTGCTTTAATTGCCTTACTAACATTAGGAGTAATTTCTTCAATAAGGGTAGGAGCATAGTGGAATGGTACATCTTCACATGTTATCCTGTGAACTGGTGCATCTAAATAATCAAATGCAAATCTTTGAATATGATGACTGATTTCAGATGATATAGATGCAAGTGGCCATGCTTCTTCTATAATAACGAGCCTATTTGTCTTTTTAACTGAATTGATAATACTTTTATAATCAATTGGTCTTACAGTTCTTAAATCAATTAATTCAACACTTATATTATCTTTCTTAGCTTCAAGGTAAGTTTCTTCTGCTACTTTCATCATTTTACCAAATGAAACAACTGTTACGTCATTTCCTTCATGTACGATATTTGACTGACCAATTGGAATTAAATATTCTTCCTCTGGTACCGTACCCTTATCACCATACATGAGTTCAGATTCCATGAAAATTACAGGATCATCATCTCTAATAGATGTTTTTAAAAGTCCTTTTGCATCATATGGGTTCGATGGTATAACTACTTTTAGCCCAGGTGTATTAGCATACCAATTTTCAAAATTTTGAGAATGTTGAGCTCCTAACTGTCCCGCATTTCCAGTTGGACCACGAAATACAATAGGTATATTAAATTGTCCACCTGACATCTGATACATTTTAGCTGCTCCATTAATTATTTGATCGATAGCGACTAGAGAAAAATTAAACGTCATAAATTCAACGATTGGTCTTAAACCGTTCATTGCAGAGCCAACACCAATACCACTAAACCCAGTTTCTGCTATAGGCGTATCTATAACCCTTTCAGGGCCAAATTCATCAAGCATACCTAGGCTAACCTTGTAGGCACCATTATATTCTGCTACTTCTTCACCTATTAGATAAACACTTTTATCTAGTCTCATTTCTTCTACCATTGCTTCCCTAAGTGCTTCTCTAAATTGTATCTCTCTCATTGATTGCAAAAATAAAAAAAGGCCTCAATAAATGAGGCCTTTTATTTGTAAATTATTAATAATTTAGTTCATTGCTGATTGTACTGCATCAGAATAATTTCTAAACTCTACATCATTTACAGCTTTATTTTTTAAATCTGTTTCTGAATCCATTGAGAATGCAGTTTTTAGATTTTTAGATATTGCATCGGAATTACCAGATCTTGCACCATATACAGCCATTACGTAATAGTAATTAGCAAACATATCCCATTCTTTTTCCTTGAATAATGCGCCTAATGCATCTAGTGTTTTCTTTGCATCTTCATTTTCACCCATAACTAGTTGAGCAATTGCTTTTCTCCAATGTGCCCATGCTTGTGTCATATATTTACCTTCAACTTTATCAAAGTATGTAATTGATTCTGCATGATTTCCAGCTGCAATAGCTAAAGCACCCATTGATACATTATATACATTTTTCATCCACATTCTATCTGTACCAACTTCCTCAGCTTTTTTCATATATTCATTTGCAGCATCCCAATCATATTTTAATGCTGAAAGTGAAGCTAAATTTAAGTAAGATTCGATGTTTTGCTCTTTATTAAGAGATATATTAAGTTGAGTTTCTCCGGCTTCTAATAATTTCAATTGTGCTTCAGATCCCATTTCTTCTTCTTTTGCAAGTTCAATATGTACTGATCCGAAATCATTATGTGCTCTCCAAGTACCACCCCATTTTACTGCAGCTCCATAAATTGCAGCTTTTTCTGCTAAGTCAGGTGTTAAACTAGCTGCAAAAAGTAATTCTCCATGAGTAAGGGCATCTGACGATGCTTCTCCAGATACAATTTTTTGGGCAATAGCTAGTATTTCATTATTTGGCTTTTTCTCAATCACTGTAACTACTTCAGTTTTTGCATTCCTAAGATCAGGATATACTTCTTTAATAAGTGTTTTGTATGAACTTAATTTTTTAAGTGATTTTTCCTTATCTACGAAAGAACCTCCACCGTTTATTATCGCTGATATTTGATTTTTATCAGAATCAGAAACAGAATTAGTCGACTTTAAAGCAGATCTAAGTGCGTCCCAGTTTTCAACTACAGGAACTAATTTAAATTCAATATTACCTGCTTCATCCTTGTAGTCATACTTGTCCATCTCTTTTCTGTAATACTTTTCAATTTCAGATGCTCTTCTACTTGCAAGTGATTCGTTAACCTTTGTTGAACCTTCTGGTGAATGAGCACCAACTACGTTTACTCCTTTCGTAATATTTTTTTCTGCTACAAATGCTGAAAATCTTTCTCCTCTATCACTTTTCTTTTCAGAACCTCTTAAGAAAGAACTTCCTTGATTAAAATAAAAATCAATAGATGTGGTTTCAGTTTCTTCTTCGTCTGTATATCCTGGATAAGCTTTAGGAGCATCAAGATTCCAGGCCATATTAAATCTTTGTGTTGAATTAACGCCATCTGCTACGTCACTGGACTCAGTATCTAAATTACTTCCAGTCGCAATAACTTTAGCATTACCAGTTACACTTAACTTTTTTGGATTATCAATCATAGAGTCATCAAAAGGTAATGATAATGATCTAGATGCACTACTTGTAGAACTTGAGCTATTAGGATAATCCGAAGCTTTGAATTCTATGGATCCAGCATCTTTTCCATCATATTTAAAATTAAGAGTATAACTTGTGCCTTTAGGTAGCATACCCTTAGGTAAAGTTGTTTCAACATCAAAAACAACATTACCACCCTTCATCATAATCGGATTGGGGTTAACGTTAATTTGTTGTTGTTTAGATAATTCTACCATCTTTTTAAGTGGATTACACCCAGCTAAGAAAACTATGGTAGCTATAAATAAATTTAAAATATTAATATTTTTCATTTCAATTGATTTTATGGTAATTTCTTATAAAGACAAAAATACATATTTTTAAATAAACTATATATAAAAATCTATAATTCGGAGAACCTCTTATTTCCCTTTAAAAAATATTCTAAGGGAATAATTTTATATGTTAGATTAATCTTTTTGAGATTATATTTCCTACTAAATAATAGTATTTTAGGTAATAAGATAAGAAAGTTTAGATATGCTTTATAGATAGCAAAAAAGTGTTTAAATGATTTTTTGCCAATCAAAAATTTGATTGAAGCAAAAAAGTCAAGAAATAATCTGAATGGTATTTTAAATATTAGTGATAATATTTTATCATTTTTAGCTAACATGATTAAATTATTTCTAAAATTAAGATAAGTCTTCTTTGGGTTTTGATTATCAAGTGTACCTCCACCTAGGTGATATATTTTACTACTTGGAATACAATAATTATCATATCCCATTTTACTAATTCGCCAACATAAATCTATCTCTTCCATGTGCGCAAAGAAATCTTCATCGAATCCACCAGAATTTTTAAAAATTTTAGATCTTATCATTAAGCAAGCTCCAGATGACCAAAAAGTTTTAATTATATTATCATATTGACCTTCATCTTTTTCTAAAAAATCAAAGATTCTACCTCTGCAGTATGGATAACCAAGGAAATCTATAAATCCTCCTGCAGCTCCAGCATATTCAAAATATTTTTTGTCATTATATGATAAGATTTTTGGTTGACAAGCTCCCATATTTGAATTTGATTCTAGAGCATCAAACATTGGTTTTAACCAATTTTCTGTAACTTCTATGTCATTATTTAAGAATACATAATAGTCAGAATTAATCTTACTTATGCATTTATTATATCCACCAGCATAACCATAATTTTTTTTATGTGAAATTGTTTTTACGGAATGAAATCTATCATTTATGTATTTTATCGAACCATCCTTTGAATTATTATCAACAACGTAAATACAAGATAATTCTGGATCAGAATACTTTAGAACAGACGGTAAAAATTTTTTTAAAAGCTTCTTACCATTATAATTTAAAATGATAATTGAAATTTTCTTATTTTTTTTAATCATTTAAAAAAATTTCCAATATCAAATCCAGGAACATTAGGTAGAATATCTCCAGTTTTTTCTTTCATATAATCTTTGATTTTGATGTCAATTTCTTTTAAAGCTTTATTTGATGCAGCTACAACTAAATCTTGAACCATATCTTTTTCATTCATTATACTTTCATCAATATCTACAGATATAATCTCTTTTTTACCATTAACCTCAACCTTAACCAGACCAGCACCTGCGTCGGCTACAACTTTTAAAGTATCTAATTGATCTTTTATAGTCTTCATTTTTTCTTGGGCCTCTTTAATTTTCCCCATCATTTTCATCATATCAAACATAATCTTTTATTTAATTAATATAAACTTACCTGTTTGAACCACATTTTTATTGTCAATTGTCAGTTCAATTTTATAAATGTATGATCCTTGAATAATTTTTCCCTTAAAATAACCATCCCAACCTAAATTTATATCATTAGTTTCAAAAATTTGTTCTCCAAGTTTATTAAATATAATCATTCTAAAGTCTGATACATTTGAATCAAAAGGTTTAAAAACATCATTTAATCCGTCATTATTTGGGGTAAATGCATTGGGAACTGGAATTGGATCATAATTATTTTTAGGTTTTATGCAAATTATATTTGATTTGGATATTTTGTTATTATAAAATCCAACTATTCTATAACAATATTCTTGATTTTGAATAATATTCGTATTATTGATAGATTTTTTTTCATTATTGTAAAGACTTTTTATAATTAAATTATTCCTTAGAATATGAATAGAATCAAAATTATTTGAATAATTAAATTCAATTTTTATTCCATCTTTTTCATAAGCATTCATATAAATAAGGCAGATATCATCTTCTACTAATTTATTATCACACTTATATTCTTTTTCTATTATTAAACACCTTTCATAAAATGTTTCATTTTTTAATAATAAAGAAGAATTATAGTTATTAATATTTGACGAACTAATAAAAGAAGAGTCGACAATCCCATCAACAATTATATTATAATTTGTACTTTTTTCATATTTCAAGTAAAGAGAGTATTCGGTTCTATCATTTGATAATATTATAGAATCTAAAAAACTTTTATTATTATCAAAAACACTACTTAATTCAAATTTAAATTCTGAACAGTTTATGTCGTTACCTCCAATTTCTCCAACAATTCTTCCACTAATTACATTATTAGAATTTAATAAAGACGAATAGTTTAGTTTATTCACTCCATCTTTTAAATCATCAAAATATGTATTATTTATATATAATTTAAAACCATCATAATATGAGTCTTCTATAATAATTTCAATATTATTATTTAAACAGTTGAAAAGTTTTACATCAAAAGGCTTAGGTTTTTTGACTTCAATATTTAAAATATCAATTTTTTGGATACCATCTTGATTTATGGCTTGTGCTATTATGAAATTACCTTCGTCATTATATGTAAAAGATTTACCGGATGATGGGTTAAAAATATTTCCAGAGGGTGAATAGTTGAAATCATACTGTATTACAGATACAGTTGAGTCAACATCTTCATCAATAATTTCCACATTTAACGGGGAACAACCTTTGTTGATATTTACAGTAAATCTACCTAAATCACTTATTTGAGAATAAATTACATTTGAACATAAATAAACAATGAAAAATAAGATTTTTTTTTTAATCATATTTTATTGAGAAACTCTATCTAATATTTTTTTAAGATTTAATTTTTCTTGTTTTCCAGTATTCATGTTCTTAAGGGTATATTCTTTGGATTCAATTTCTTCTTCACCCACAATTATAACGTAAGGAATCTTATTATTATTTGCATATTGAAGCTGTTTTTTTAATTTATTATTATCTGAATATAGATCAACATTAACATTATTTTTTCTAAGAAATTGAGAGATTTTTATTGAATCTAAAATAAATTCACTACCTAAATAAGCAACTAAAACAGTTGAGTCACTTAATCTATTTGGAAATAAATTTTCATTATCCATAATATCAATTATCCTTTCTATACCAAAAGAAATCCCAATACCAGAAATATTTTTATATCCGAAAATTTCGGTAAGATTATCATATCTCCCTCCACCACAAAGACTTCCTATTTTATTATTTTTTGGTATTACTTCAAATATTGTGGATGTATAGTAAGATAATCCTCTTGCCAATTTTAATTCAAATATAAAATTGTTATTGTATTTTGATAATGATTTTATTTCATTCAAACCATCGGTCCCAATGATAGAGTTCTTAAGGTATTTCTCTAAAAATTGAATTTTAGTTTCATTGTCTCCTTTGATTTGGAAAACAATATCAATTTGCTCAATTGTTTTTGGTGTAAATCTTTTCTTTTTTAGTTCCTCTTTGAATTTATCAATACCTATTTTATCTATTTTATCAATTAAAATGCAAAATTCCTCGAATTTGTCTTCAAATTTTAAAACCTCTGATATTCCTTGTAAAATTTTTCTATTATTTAATCTTATATCAAAATCTTTATATTTAATTCTACCAAAAAATTCATTTACTAATTCTAGAATTTCAGCTTCACAAACTACTGATCTAGTACCGATATAATCAACATCACATTGAACAAATTCCCTGAATCTCCCTCTTTGTGGTCTATCCGCTCTCCAAACAGGTTGAATCTGATATCTTTTAAAAGGCAGTGTGATTTTATCTCTGTTCATACTTACATATCGAGCTAGTGGAACAGTAAGATCATACCTTAATCCTTTTTTTGAAATTTTATTTTTTAATTCATTGATTTTAAATGAGTCAATTTTATTAACTCCATCCATAAAATTACCAGAGTTTAAAACTCTAAATATTAATTTATCACCTTCATCTCCATACTTACCATTAAGAATCTCCATATTTTCCATGCTTGGTGTTTGTATAGAATTGAATCCAAAAACATTGAAGAGTTCTTTGAAAACATCAAAAAGATAGTTTCTTTTTCTCATTTCTACTGTACCGAAGTCTTTAGTTCCTTTTGGCAGTGATGGATTAATTTTTTTCATTTTTAAAATTTATTACAAAGCTAGCAAATGATTTACATTATTTTTTATTTAATTTGCGCCAATAAATTATTAACTAATGGCTGTAACAAGATTAGAAAGAAAAGGTAGGAGAAATGTTTCGAAGGCTAAAAGAGCCAAGCAAATAATAAAAAGTCTTAATGCTAAACCTGTGATTAAGAATGTTGATGTCGAAGCAATTAAAAAAGAATTCTCAAAAACCTCTTCTAAAAAAAAGTAATTTAAAATTCAATAACCTCTACATTTGATATTTTAGATCTATTAATATCAATCCTTACCATTGTTTTTTTCTTATGAAACCCAATCTTTCCTAAAGCCCCTGGGTTAATAATTAAAATATTATT
>CETK01053249.1_pt1 | contig 11642 bp, 13 predicted proteins | sample 361431 | NCBI WGS metagenome assembly CETK01 (sample SAMEA2622452, study PRJEB7988) | marine metagenome | biome: marine biome (ENVO:00000447); feature: surface water layer (ENVO:00002042); material: "saline water (ENVO:00002010), including plankton (ENVO:xxxxxxxx)" | depth 5 m | reverse complement strand
ATAGATTCAGACTATATTAATAATAGAACCGCTTCTGGAACTGATTCTACAGCTGTATTAGCAATGATAACTACAACAATTACTCCAGGTTATATTCAGGCAAGACAGCTTTTTGACTCAGATACTAAAGTAGATTCGGCCTTTGTAACTAGTATAGTTGATGCCGCTTATGTTCAAGCAAGAGATAGAATAAGAGACTCTGGTTTTGTAACTGATATTTTATTACCTAATGAGTTTGCAAAAGATAGTGCAGTAAAATTATACTTTGCTGGTACCAAAAAATTTGAAACAACAGACTCAGGCGTTGATGTTCAAGGTGATCTTACACTTGTACAAAATAATGCTAGAATTAAACTCGGTGGACTGATACTTAGAGATAGTAATGGAGCACTTGCAATAAAAGATTCAGCAGGAATTGCAACCTCAATAACTTTTTCAAATCAGTTTGATTCTTCAACAGCATTATCTTTAATTGACTCTGCGTATGTACAGGCAAGACAAGTTGATCTTCAAAGAGAGTCTGGTTTTATAATTGGTATTGTGGATACAGCATATGTTCAAGCAAGACAGAGTTTTGGCGCTGCTGGTGATTCCACGAGCACGATTGCTATTATACAAAGCGTTGTTAATAATTCTTATGTTCAGGCTAGACAAACTAATTTTGATTTTTTAGATTCAGGAGAAGTTATAAATCTTATAGATTCTAATTATGTTCAGGCAAGGCAGGTTGATCTTCAAAGAGACTCTGGATTTGTAACTGGAATAATAACTCCAGAATATATTCAAGCAAGGCAACTATTTGATTCAGATACCGATACTTTAAGAGATTCTGGATTTATAACTGGAATAATAGATTCAGATTACATTAACAATAGAACTTCAAGTGGTGTTGATTCTGCTACCGTTTTGTCAATTGTTGATTCAGATTATATATCTGCAGTTGCAGGTGGATTTGCTAGTCCTAGATTTAAAGACTTTAAATATATAGCAACAAATGCACAAACTACATTTACTGGTAACGATGCTAATAGTAAAACACTGGCATTAAAAGATAGCAACTTTGCTGTATATTTAAATGGTATAAGACTATTAAGATCTGATTATACATCAACAAATACAAGCGTTGTTTTGGATAGCGCGGCAAGTACTGGAGATGAGATAGTAATTAGTGCAATGACAGCTGATTTTCGTGGTTCAGCTGATCTTATCGATTCCGCTTATATACAAGAGAGAATTGGAGGAGTTATTTCTCCAATATTTACAAACTTTAAATTTATTGCTGATGGAAATCAAACAGAATTTTTTGGTAACGATGCTAATGGAAATGGTCTAACTTTTGATTCACATAACTTTAATGTATTGCTTAATGGTATACAATTAGATAGATCAGATTATCATGCTGATGCTGGTGCTAATAAAATATTTTTAGTGTCAGGTGCTACTGCATCTGATGAACTTGTAGTTAATACACTTAAGTCAACCATAACATCAACGTTACAAGCAGTTAAAGATATAGTAACTCCAGAATATATTCAAGCAAGACAGCTTTTTGACTCAGATACCGATACCAATCTTTCATCTACTGATAGTTTATCTGAAGGATCAACTAATTTGTATTTTACAAATGAAAGAGTTGATGACCGTGTAGGCTCACTAATAACAGCAGGCGTTAATGTTGCAACAACGTATGACGATGCAGCTGGAACACTTGAAATAAGAGTCCCATTTGAAAACATTGATGATAGAGTTGGAACTATTTTAACTGCCGGTAACGGTATTAATATTAATTATGACGATCCAAATGCCACAATTACAATAACTAACACACTTAATACAAGTGATTTTGCAGATTCAGCAACCGTAATCAGTTTGATCGATTCAGCTTTTGGACAGTTAAATGTTGGAGTTATTGATACTGATAACGTATTTCTTCAAGGTGCGACAGATCACGCAGGTATTGCTTTTGGTAGTACTTCTGTTCTTCCTTTTAGAAACGGCAATTATTCAAACGCTACTACTGACTTAGGTCACTCTGTTGCCGGCGCTTTCAAAGACGCTTACTTATCGGGTGGACTATACGTTGGTGGAACTGGGTCGGCAAACTATTTAGATGACTATGAAGAAGGAACATGGACTCCTACGATTGTTGGTACTTCTAATACTCCTACCTTTTATAATCGAGTTGGAAGATACACAAAAATAGGTAGGTTAGTAACACTTCAATGTTTTTTGCAAACTAATGTAGCTCCAACATATTCAAATGCTAATACTCAATTTAAAATATCAGGAGTTCCTTTTAATCTTCTAGCTATTGGTTATACAGGTGCTCAAGGAACTGTAAATTCACAAGCATTAAGATATGTTTCTGGTGACAACGACCAAAATGCTGGTGCTAGTACTGGTGGTGGTCATCTAACTTGTGGTATACATGCTGATGAACAATTAATATTTCATGTTACTGGTAGTGGTCAATCAAGAGGTTTTGTTGAAAATAGTGGCACAACTTCAGGATTTATTCTTGAAGCAACAATAAGTTATTTTACAGATGCGTAGTAAGGAGAGGATAAAATGGCAATAACAAAAGAAGTAGTACAAGATAAAATAGAGATAGTGGGAGAGTTTAAAAAAATTCATGTACGAACTGCTACTGTAATAAAAGAAGACGGTGTAGAGTTGTCACGATCTTTCCATCGTCATGTTGTAGGACCAGATAGCGATATTTCAGGCGAAAGCGCAGAAGTACAAGCAATTTGTAATGTAGTACACACTGACGCAGTAAAGTCTGCATATGCTACATATAAAGCTGCGCTTGAAGGAGGGGGATAGTGAGTAGAGCAAGAAATTTTGCAGATTTAATAAACGGAATCGCTGCTAATAAGATTACAAGTGGCTCATTAGATGCTGCCCGTATACCAGACTTACCGACTTCTAAAATTACATCTGGAACTTTTGCCGATGCTAGACTTTCTTCTAGTTCTGTTACCCAACATGTTGATTTAACTGCACTATCAGCAAGCAATCTTACATCTGGTACTGTACCATCTGCACGATTATCATTATCTGCTAGTGATGTTCCAAATTTAGCTACATCAAAAATTACAAGTGGTACGTTTGATGATGCTCGAATAAGTTCCTCGTCTGTTACTGCTCATGTAGATTTATCAAATCTTAACGCAAGTAATCTAACATCTGGTACAGTTCCAAACGCTAGATACGGAACTCCTACATTTTCTGCGGCAAACTTAACAAGTGTTCCAGCGGCATCTGCTGTAACTGGCACTTGGACACCTGGAGTTAGTTCTGGTTCTATTACTAGTATTTCTGGTAAGTATCAAAAATTTGGACAAGTTGTATATGCTCAAGCTTCATGGAAATGGAGTTCAGGTCCAGCGGTTTCAACACATGGAGAAAGGTCTACTTACTGGTATATGACAGGACTACCATTTACATCAATTAACATTGGTTCTGATTGGTTGATAGGCGATGTTCGCTATACCGGTCCAGATGGTGCAAAAATGAATGGACAATATGGTTGGTTTGTTGAGCAAAATAATACTCGTCTTAATATTGTTAGAGCATTAGGAAGCACACGTTCTGCAATAGATGGATATGATGGCTATGGTTATGCTGAAGCGATGAATAATAACGAAGCTGATGATTTGCGAACAAATTATAATGCGTATAACTACATTTCACTTTATTACTTAGCTGCTAGTTAAAAGGATTAAATAAATGAGTAGAACAAGAGATTTTGCAAATTTAATAAATGGAATATCAGCCACTAAGATTACCAGTGGTACGTTTGCTGATGCTCGTATACCAAACTTAGCAACTTCTAAAATTACTACCGGGACATTTGCTGATGCTCGTTTGTCAAGCTCATCGGTCTCACAACATGTAGACTTATCAAGTATTGATTCTGATTACGTTCAAGCACGTCAAGCGACAGCAGATCTCTCTAATTTAAATGCTTCTAATTTGACTTCTGGGACAATACCGAATGCTAGAATAACTTTAGATGCTAATGAAATACCAAGCTTACCAGCTTCGAAGATAACAAGTGGAACATTTGCTGATGGAAGAATTAGCTCTTCTTCTGTTACTGCCCATGTAAGTGCTGTTACTAGTACTTCAGGAAGTTGGACACCATCTTTTTCTAGTGGAGCAATTCGTGGTGCCTGGGGTTATTATTATAAAATTGGTAATCTCGTACACTGTGTAGGTGGTTGGGAAATGGATGGAGGAGCTAACAGTGGAAATCAAATAGGTGCAGGCGAAAATAATAATATATGGTATGTGAATGGATTGCCTTTTACATCAAACAGCAATGGGAAAGCGGCAGGTGGAGGTATTTGTTATCCTAATGGAAGAAACTTTGCCGCACAAGCAAATCACCAAGCAGTAATAAAAGCTAATTCAACAAGTATATACATATACACTGCTGGCTCTGATGGAGCAGGAATTACTGGTTATGGTGGTGAAAATCCTGATGCTGCAGGTTCATCAAATTTTAGTGGTTATAATTCTTTTTACACTAATAATAACGCTCACATGTCGTGGAACGAGTGGAGTAGATACCAAGGTTCAGATAGCCGCGGGTTTGGGTGGGTTTCAGTACAATACTATGTTTAACAGGAGAAAAATTAAATGAGTTACACAACAACAAAGCTTCAGTATTCAATAGATATAATGAGAACAACTGATAATCATGCCTGTGGATTTATGGCAAAAAATATGAATTTTGAGGGTGACACAATAGATTCATCTGGTAATGTCATAAAAACCGGAGCAGGTTGGATAGAATCTGATTGGAACTGGGATACTGAACTACAAAGAGTTTTTGGAGAGGTAAACACCGATCTTAAAACAACAATAGAAAACCATTTCACAGACAGCTGCAAAGCAGCTTATGCGACTTACGTAAAAGGTGGATAATTAAATAATTAATCTCAAGTTAGAAAACCTAACTTGTATAAATAAACTAAAATATGGAGAACAATGATGGAAAATGAAATAATTGAAAACAGTGACGAAATTGATACAGAAGAAGATCAAGTTACAGATGCATTGGAAGACCAAGAAGAAGAAGATCTAGCTGATGGAGAGGAAGCCGATACCGAAGAAGTAGAGACAAATCCTGTTAGTGATTTAATCAATTCTATCGAGAATAAAGATTATGTTACATCAGCAAATATATTTAATGATATAGTAGGTTCTCGATTGCAAACCGCTTTGGAAGACGAAAAAGTTGCAATAGCTAATAAATTATACAACGATACACCAGAAGATACTACAGACGAAATTTCAGACGAAGAATTAATAGATACTGAAGAAGATATTACAGCAGAAAATGAAGAAGAATCTGTAGCCGCAGCATGAAATTCACAGATTTAAGAACCTCTCTAACTGAGAATAAAAAACTCAGATTAAAGGGAGTTACGATTGAAGTAAAGAAAATCGGTCGTAAGTTTCGTGCTATGGTAGACGGCGAAAAGTTAGATGATTATGCAACTGAAATGCAGGCCATGAAAATGGCAAAAGAATTTATAAAGCAATATAAGGGAAGATAGATGAAACTAATTACCGAATATACTGAAAATGACATCCAGTGCATGGTCACCGAAGAAAAAGGCGGAAAGAAGAATTACGTCATCGAAGGCGTATTTGCACAGGCTGAAAAAGCAAATCGAAACAAAAGGTTCTATCCTAAAGAGGTTTTAGAATCTGCTGTTGATAAGTTCGTAAAAGAACAAGTAACTACAAATAGAGCTGTTGGAGAATTAAATCATCCAGAAGGTCCAACAGTTAATCTGGATAAGGTTTCACATCGCATTACCGACATGAATTGGGAAGGTAATAACGTGATGGGAAAGGCGCTTGTATTAGACACACCAATGGGAAATATCGTAAAAGGTCTCCTTGAAGGCGGTTGTCAACTAGGCGTTTCAACTCGTGGTATGGGAAGTCTTGAGGATCGGAATGGAACAGCGCATGTGAAAAATGATTTTCACTTAGCGACTGTAGACGTTGTACAAGATCCATCTGCACCAGACGCTTTTGTTAATGGAATAATGGAAGGTGTAGAATGGGTTTGGAATAACGGTGTTATACAACCTCAAGTCATTGAAAAGATTGAGACTGAAATTAAAAAAGCTCCAAGTGCGAACTTAAAGTACGTACAGGAACGTGAGTGGCAGAATTTCCTCTCGTTGTTAAAAACTAAATAAGGGAGTCAAACATGACTGATCAAATCGAACAGGATGTTGAGCTTACCAATGAAACAGAGGAAGCTCTATCCGAAAAGAAACATGGCAAAGTTAACGCTGGCCATGATCCAAAAAATGCTGAAGCTCAGTCAGCAGCATCTGTAAAAGCTGCAGGTGGTGCAACTGGTACAGCAAAATTACCGGATATGGGAACTGCAGTTAATAATAAAAACGCAGATCCTATGCCAAAAATGACTAAAGCTGGTATGGTCAACGCTATGAACAAAATGCTAAAGAGTATGAAGAAGCCTGAAATGGAAAAATTATACCAAGGTATGTATGGTGAAAGCGTTGAGATGGAAGATGAAGCAGTAATTACTTCAAATCATGACGAAGATCTCGATGTTCTTATCAAGAGCGAAGAGTCTCTATCTGAAGGATTTAAAGAAAGAGCCGCGGTTATCTTTGAATCAGCTGTAAATTCTAAAGTTGCAGAAGCTGTGAAAGCTAAAGACGCTGAAATTGAAGCGGAATTAGCTGAAAGAGTAGAAGCAATGGAGGAGCAATATAAGACAGATATCGAGGAAGGTCTTAACGAAGCCCGTGAAGGTTTAGTTGACAAAATCGATAACTATCTCAATTACGTAGTTGAAACATGGATGGAAGAAAACAAGCTTGCTGTCGAAAAAGGCTTGAGAACTGAAATCGCTGAGACATTTATGAATAATCTAAAAGATCTATTCAAAGAGTCTTATATCTCAGTTCCAGAATCCAAAGTGGATCTAGTTGATGATCTAGTAGAGCAAGTTGAAGAACTTGAAGGTCAGCTTAACAAATCAACTGAACAAGCTATGGCTATGAAAACAGAAACTGAAAACTTAAGACGTGACGCAATTATTCGTGACGCTTCTAAGGATTTAGCAGAAACTCAAGTAGCTAAACTCGAAAAACTTGCCGAGGGTATTAGTTTCGAAGACGAAGAAACATTCAAGAAAAAAGTTGCAACTTTAAAAGATTCATACTTTTCAAAAAATGCTGATGAAGCTGTAGAAGCTACTGAAGTACCTGTTGAAAAAATTGATGAAGCTACCGAAGAAGCAACTGATGAAACTGAAGTTTCTAGTGCGATGGAACAGTACATCAAAGCAATACGTCAATCAAATTAAGGGAGACTTAAATGTCAAATTTTTATAAAAATTTAACCGAAAAGTGGGCTCCTGTTCTTAACGAAGAATCCGCTGGTGAAATCAAGGACTCATACAGAAAGTCTGTGACTGCTGTTATTCTTGAAAACCAAGAGGCTGCTTTAAAAGAGCAGAGACAATCACTAACAGAAGCTGGTCCTGCTAATGCTATCTCATCTATCGATCGTTGGGATCCAGTTCTTATTTCACTCGTAAGACGTGCGTTACCAAACATGATGGCGTATGATGTCTGCGGTGTGCAGCCAATGACTGGTCCAACAGGACTCATCTTCGCGATGAAATCACGATTCAATGGAGGTTCAACATCAAATACTGAAGCTCTATTTAACGAAGCTGATACACAATTCTCAGGTGACTCAGCAACAGCACAACCATCTAACTCATCAGGTCTTAATGACTCAGGTACTGGTAACCTAGTCGGTGGAATTGATGACGACAGAACAACAGCTCTATTTGCTGGCGGTATGCCAACAGGAGACGCTGAAGGTCTTGGGTCTGCTGCTGGTAGTGGTGATCCAAACTCTACTTTCAATGAGATGGGATTCACAATTGAGAAAGCTACTGTGACTGCAAAGTCAAGAGCGCTCAAGGCTGAATACAGCTTAGAACTAGCACAAGACCTTAAAGCGATTCATGGTCTTGACGCTGAGCAGGAATTATCAAACATTCTTTCTGCTGAAATTCTAGCTGAAATCAACAGAGAAGTCATCAGAACAATCAACTCACAAGCTAAAACTGGTGCATCAACAGCAAATACCGCTCTAAACGGTATATTCAACCTTGCTTCAGATGCTGATGGTAGATGGTCAGTTGAAAAGTTCAAAGGCCTAATGGTACAAATCGATCGTGAAGCAAACACAATCGCAAAGCAGACCAGACGTGGACGAGGTAACTTCATCATAACATCATCTGATGTTGCAAGTGCATTATCCGCAACAGGAATGTTAGATTACGCACCTGCATTATCAACAGCACTAAATGTTGATGACACAGGTAATACATTTGCTGGTGTTCTTAACGGAAGAACAAGAGTTTACATCGACCCATATGCAACTGTAGACTACGTAACAGTAGGATACAAAGGAACTAATGCATACGATGCTGGACTGTTCTATTGCCCATACGTACCACTAACAATGGTCAGAGCCGTTGCTGAAGATACATTCCAACCAAAAATTGGTTTCAAAACCAGATATGGAATGGTATCAAACCCATTTGTAGGTGCAACACCTTCAAACGGTCTAGCTGCAGCGAAGACCAACCAGTACTACAGAATCTTCAGAGTAGACAACATACTCGCATAAGAAGATATTCACCTCTACACTCAGGGGCCTTCGGGCCCCTTTTTTTTATTTTCGATATATATAAATAATAGTACAAATCAAATTATAGGAGAACACAAATGAGTGATGATTTAATTGCTGAAACAGCAGATGGTAAAAAAGTAAAATGTAAAGGCGATGGCACTTGGGAATATGTGATTGATTTAGATCATGTACAAGGCGATGGCGAAGCAGAAGGTGGCGATGGAAAAGAGCCAGATCAAGGAAAATACTAATTGGCTGAAGAGTTTACAAATTATAACTATTTTCAACCTTCTCAGTTTAAGGTTAACATCGATAGTAAAAAGTATCCTAACTTAGAGTTTTATTGTCAAAATGTATCTCATCCGGGTATTGCTGTCAGTGGTGCTATTGTTCCTGTATCTAGACTATCAACGATATCAGTACCTGGTGATACATTAAACTATGATGAACTTGTGTTAGATATTATTGCTGATGAAAACTTTAAAGCGTATGATGAATTTTATACTTGGTTACAGTCTCTTACTCAAGAAAGATCTGAACCTACTGATAAGTTTATTGAAACAGATATAATTTTGTCGATATTATCTAGTGCCAATAATATTATTAAACAGTTTAAATATATAAATTGTGTACCTACAAGTCTTGGAGCAGTACAGTTTCAAGCTACAGTAGCTGATACAGACATAATAACATTTCCAATAACATTTAAAATAGATACGTTTGAATCTTTAACAGTATAATATGATAAATCCAAAAGAGGTGCCTTCTCAAAAAGGTTATTTGAAGGCTCCAAAACCAATACCAAAAACGGAATATAGAGGTATCATAATTTTTTCAAATAAAAATTGTGGATCAAAAGGTGTGGTGCGATTTTTGACTTATCAAATATATGAGCAAATACCATATCAAGAAATGTATGATACACTTGAATCTATGGGTTATAAGGTAAACAAAAATTTAAAATGGGACGACAAATATTGTGATGGTGATGGTATATTTGATGATGTCATAAAACAATTTCAAGAAGATAATGACTTAGAGAAAGCAAGAGTTGCCATAAGAACTGTTCTATCTTTTAGACCTATCATGAGAGTATTGACTGAAAATGTACCACATGTATTATTGCTTGAAATGCTTCAGTGTTTAAACTATTATCAGGTAAGCGCATTATTAGTCTATAGAAGAAGCTCTGTTGAAAGACTTTTACAAAACCATGATGATAATAACGATATAGATAAACTAATTGAAGATGAAAAGAAATGTCGTGAAGCCAATCTTTATACGTGGAAATATTTACAGAAATATAATTCTATATTTGCATCTGTTACTTCTGAAGATCTTTATTTTATTCAATGTACGCCAATACTAATGATGACGTTTCAATGGATATGCGCTTCATATATACCATTTATGGACTATCATGTGAATTTTAGATTTACTTTTATTAGAGAACATGATATAATAATAAATAAGAGTTATTTAAATGATGACGCTATACTTATAAGTAGAAAATTAGAAGAATTAGGGGAAAGACCAACTTTTGCTAATATGCACATTCTTACAAGTAAGTATTTTAGACAACTAGGCAAAGTGGGATAATGATGTTAAATTTAGAAGACATACTTAATAAATGGGAAGAAGATAGTAAAATAAATCAAACAGATCTTAGTCATGCATCTATTGAAACAGCAATGGCACATTCAAGATATTTGAAATTATTATCGCTAGGAAAATTACAACTTAAAAAATCTCAATTGAATCAAAAAAGTTTATTAAAAGATAAGTGGTTATATTATAATAATAAAATGTCAAAAGAAGAAATAGATGAAAAAGGTTGGGATTATGATCCTTTTAAAGGATTAAAGGTTATGAAAACTGACATGAATTACTATTATGATTCAGATATAGATATACAAAAGAGCGAAGAAAAAATAGCATATCATAAAACTATAGTTGAAACTCTTCAGGAAATAGTAGAAACTTTAAGATGGCGTCATCAAAGTATTAGTAATATTATAAAATGGAAGCAATTTGAATCAGGCGGATAAAATAATAATACAGAAAAAGTCTCATAGTTCTATGTTTTTAGGCTGTGATTTTGGAGTTGCTGCCGAACTTAGTGATTTCTTTTCCTTTTTTGTTCCAGGATATAAGTACATGCCTTTATACCGTAACAGAGTATGGGACGGTAAAGTAAGGTTGTTTAATGCTCAAACAAAAGAGCTACCATGTGGTTTATTGCCATACGTTCAAGAATTTGCTGAAAAAAGAAGATATGCTATAGATTATGAGAATAGCGACTATGGTCCTCCAGAATCTTTTAATGACGTAGATCCTAATGAAATAATGGACTTTATAAAAGATTTAGATCTTCATAATGGAGGACAACCTATTGAAATAAGAGATTATCAGTTTAACGCGATATGTGAAAGTATTAAAAGAAAAAGAGCCATAATGTTATCACCCACTGGTTCTGGTAAGTCACTGATAATATATGTATTGATGAGGTGGTATTTAGAAAACTTTGATGAAAAAGTACTAATAATAGTTCCAACAACTTCTTTAGTAGAACAGATGTTTGGAGATTTTAAAGACTATTCATCTAATGATAATTATTGGAATGCTGATGAGGAATGCCATGTGATATATTCTGGAAAACCTAAAACAAGTATACAAGAAAGAATCTTTATTAGTACTTGGCAATCTATATACAAACTACCGTACACTTGGTTTGAGCAGTTTGGTATAACCTTTGGCGATGAATGCCATGGCTTTAAATCAAAATCTTTAACTAATATAATGAATAAGGCAAGACTTTCTGAGTATAGGTTTGGAACGACTGGGACTCTGGACGGCACACAAACTCATCAATTAGTTTTAGAAGGATTATTTGGAAAGGTTATGAAAGTAACCTCAACAAAAGA
>CETK01157286.1_pt1 | contig 11643 bp, 9 predicted proteins | sample 361431 | NCBI WGS metagenome assembly CETK01 (sample SAMEA2622452, study PRJEB7988) | marine metagenome | biome: marine biome (ENVO:00000447); feature: surface water layer (ENVO:00002042); material: "saline water (ENVO:00002010), including plankton (ENVO:xxxxxxxx)" | depth 5 m | reverse complement strand
ATTTTAATGAAAATTGTAAGTTTTGTGAATATCAAAAAAAGACAAAAGCCGTCAAAAATTGATCAAAAATGACCAAAAATGATCAAAAATGAATCAAAATTGATCAAAAATGGCTAAAAATGACTAAAAACTGAATTGTTTATTTTTCTAAAAAATGTGGTTTTATATGATTTTTAGCAATTTTGAAATGAATCCCGTTTAATGACCCTTCAAGCCTTTTCATTAAATTCTTGAATTCCTAAAGTAGATTTAAATTTTTAAATTTATTAGATGTCTAAAATCCGTCTTTAGGAGAAAACTACAAAGAAGAAATGAGAAAATTATCACTCCTATTTATTTTTATCCTATCCACAGGATGCAAATCCTTTGACTCTACCCCTCCAAATATACTATTTGTTATCTCTGACGACCAGTCTTATCCACATGCAAGTATTTATGAAACTAAATGGATAAAAACACCTGGTTTTGACCGTGTAGCAAAGAAGGGCTTGTTATTTAACCATGCTTATACAACTAATGCAAAGTGTTCACCCTCTAGGTCTTCCATTTTAACAGGACGGGACAGCTGGCTACTAGAAGAAGCGGCCAATCACTTTCCGTTTTTTCCTGAAAAATTCATAACATTCCCTGAAGTTTTAAAAAATAATGGTTACAAAACTGGAAAAACTGGAAAAGGATGGGCTCCAGGTATTGCATTGAAAAATGGGGAAAAGAGGAATTTAATCGGTGAAGATTACAATAAAATAAAAGTTAATCCTCCAGCAAAATTTATTAGTAATATCAATTATTTCGAAAATTTTAAAAATTTTCTTGATGGAAAAAAAGATAAACAACCTTTCCTTTTCTGGGTTGGGGGGTTAGAACCTCATCGGCGTTACGAGTACCAGTCAGGAATTAAATATGGAAATAAAAAAATAGAAGAAATTGAAAAAGTTCCTGATTATTGGCCTAGCTCCAAAAACGTTAAAACAGATATGCTAGATTACGCATTCGAGATTGAATATTTTGATAGTCATTTGGAACGTATGATTGATGAATTGGAAAAAAGAGATCTTTTAGAAAATACCATTATAGTTGTTACATCAGACAATGGTATGCCATTTCCGAGAGTAAAAGGACAGGTCTTCCCTTTTGACAATAGACTGCCTTTAGCCATAAGTTGGGAAAAAGGAATTAAAAATCCAGGTAGAATTATAAATGACTATGTGAGTTTTTCAGATTTTGCTCCAACCTTTCTTGATCTTGCAGGTATTGATTCGGAAAAACACGATATGGAAAATTTTTCAGGTGTAAGTTGGAAGGATCTTTTCAATAATGACTCAATTTTCAAAAAAAGAGATTATATGATTATTGGAAAAGAACGCCACGATGTAGGTAGAGAAAATGACAAAGGTTATCCAGTTCGTGCAATTATTGCAGGGGATTATTTCTTTAGTATAAATTTTAATCCTGAGCGTTGGCCGGCGGGAAATCCAGAAACTGGATATCTCAATACCGACGGCAGTCCAACTAAAACTGAAATATTAAACTTGAGAAAAGAAGGAAAGAAAGAAGAGTATTGGCAATATGCATTCGGAAGAAGACCCAAGGAAACTTTGTATGATATTAAAAATGATCCTAACTGTATTAAAAATATTGCAGAATATGATAAATACAATTCTCTCAAGGACAGCTTAAAAAAAATCTTAATCGAAGATCTAACAAAAAATAAAGACCCTAGAATCCTTGGGGATACCGAGATATTCGATCTTTATCCCTACGCTGACATGCGAACTAAGAATTTTTACAATAGATATATGAAAGGAGAATTATTAGATTCAGACTGGGTCAACCCCACAGACTTCGAATTTGATGTTGAATAGTTTGCTTCACAATACATCAAAAAGAATAAACATAAAGAATTAAATTGACCTTAGGCAGAAAAATTAAACTCAATTTGTTATTTATTAAACCATTAAAACTTTTTTTATTTTGTTTTATATGACGAGATTGAATAATTGAACGAAATATTGTCTGCTTTAATTTGATATTTTTCGTGTGGAAGAAATCCCCAACTATTATCTCCACCAACACCCATTTGTCTGTTGTCAATATTTAAATTTAGAAAAGGTCTTCTCGAAATATCCGTTGTATGTCTTTGAGATTTATCATTTCCTCCATCAAAGTCTTCATTTTTTTGATTGTGAGCACTAAATTCAAATGTTTTAGATGCTTGAATGATTATTCCATTTCCATTAGTATTGGTAAAAGTAACCCATCTTATATCTGTTCTATTTCCGTTCTCTTGTGGTCTGATATATGGATAATAAAGATCAGATACTTTACACTCATAGATACCTATCAAAGAAGAAGTTTTTCTGTCTTGATAATTTTCGTGAGGGCCACGTCCGTACCACCTGACATTTTCAAATTGCTTATCAATAATTAAGTTTGTTCCAAATTTTGGTAACATTGGAAGTTTAGATGATATTTCAGATAGTGAAGTGTTAATGTTTATTTTACCAAATGAATCAATATTATAAGTTATTTCTACATATCCCCCTATACTTGGTAAAAAATATTTAGATTTTATTTCAACTCCTCGCTTTTTTAGATTTTTAAATTGAAAACTATTTAAGGACTGTGATTTTGAAGCTTTTTTCCAAACCTTAAGCTTATATGGCATGAAAAACCCATAATCATTGTCTGTTGGGGAACGCCAAAAGTTAGCTTTAACTCCTTGTTCAATTATATTTCCTTCACCGTAATCTATTTCAGTTAATGCTCCAGTTTTTTTATTGAATATAATTTTAAAATTTTGACCTTTGAGACTCAATGATTCTTTATTTTGAGATATATTAATACCTGAACCTGACGATATTATTTCATTTTCTAGGTACCTATTTCCACTAATAAAAAACTGATCATAAGCGACAATATGGTTTTTAGGAATTAAGGCGTCTGAATTTTTCTTTTTAGCATAAATATTGAGAAAATATTCATTTTTACCTTCTATATTTGGGATATTGAGTTCAATTAATTTAGTATTTTGAGGTTCAAGATCAAATTCAGCTATATATCCATCTATTATCTTTTCTCCATTTTTTAGAATTTCCCACTCATAAAAAAATTCATTCAGGTTTATAAAATCATATTTATTTGAAATTTTTAATGTTTTTGACTTCAAATAATCGAAGTCAAATTTTATACTTTGATATACCTTTTTGACTTCTTGGAGAGAAGGATGAGCGGTTCTGTCAGGATTCACAAGGCCATTGTTGCAAAAGTTTTTATCATTTTGAAAATTTTCACCACCCAAATCACCTCCATATGCCCAGAAGTTTTCACCATTTTCATTTTTGGTTAAAATACCTTGATCTACCCAATCCCAAATAAATCCACCCTGTAAAACATCATATGATTCAATAACATCCCAATAATCTTGAAGATTACCTACACTATTTCCCATTGCGTGTGCATATTCACAAAGTATTAACGGACGCGATGGATTTGTTTCTGCATATTTTCTTAACATTTCAATTTTATGATACATTGGCGCTTGAATATCAGTATTTGAAAATTTAGTAGCACCTTCATATTGAACTGGTCTTGAAGAATCCTCATTTTTTAACCATTCGTATGTTTTAAACATATTTATTCCATTTCCTGCTTCATTCCCTAGAGACCAAATAATTATAGATGGATAGTTTTTATCCCTTTCATACATCCTTACAGTCCTATCAAGATGCATTTTTTTCCAATTTTTTAAATAAGCAGGGTGTACTTTTTGCATATCAGGTCTAAATTCAAGTCCTTGGTTCGTAGTCCCCATGCCATGGGTTTCAATATTAGCTTCGTCAACTACGTAAAAGCCATATTTGTCACACATCCTATAAAAAAATGGATTCTTTGGATAATGACTACATCTGATGGAGTTAATGTTATTCTTTTTCATTATTTCTAAATCTTTTATTAAAAGATCTTCTGAAACAACATGTCCATTTATTTGGTCATGATCGTGAAGATTAACTCCTTTGATAAGAATTGGCTTTCCATTTACAAAAAGTTGATTCTTTTCAATCTTGATGTTTCTAAAACCAATTTTAATTTTTATAGCCTGAGAAGGGTCTCCCTTAAGTTCTACTAAAAGGTCGTATAAATTGGGTTTTTCAGCACTCCACGATTTGGCCCTCCTAATTATTTTTTTAAAATTTATAATATTACTCCCGGGGTTTAAGCTTATAGTTTTTTGGTCTTTATGTATTTCATCATTTTCTTCAAATAGTATAATTTCAATTTCTCTAGTGCAAATTTTGGAATCTTTATTTTTCACATCTAATTCTAAGCTAAAATCACCGTCCTCAAAATTATTAACTAAATCAGTTTTTACACTAAGATCGACTATACTTACTTTATTTTCAGAACGAAGATATACACTCCTCTCAATTCCTGACAGCCTCCAAAAATCCTGATCCTCCATGTAACTAGCATCAGACCATCTCAAAACCTGAACGGAGAGTTTGTTTTTGCCATTTATCAAATAATCGGTGATATTAAATTCTGAGGGTGTTTTGCTTCCTTCGTTATAACCAACTAACTCACCATTTAACCAAACATATATAGCTCCACTAACACCTCCAAAATGGAGATAAATATCTCTGTTTGTCCAATGTTTAGGTACATCAAAGAATTTTATAAAAGATCCATTATTATTTAAATTATGCGGAATAAATGGTGGATTCGCAGGGAACATATATTTAATATTTGTATAGAAGGGTGTACCGTATCCTTTTAATTCCCAATTAGAAGGAACTTCTATTATCTCCCAACTTGAATAATCATAATTTTGTTTGTAGAATTTTTTTGGTCTTGATTTTATATTTTTAGAATAGAAAAAATACCAATTTCCGTTTAATGATTTATAATAATCTGAATTTTTCCAATCAGAATTTTCAATCGCTTTTTGAGATGATTTAAAGCTATAAAAAGTTGCTCTAGGTTCTTCTCTATTAATTTCAAATATCTCAGGATTTTCCCATTCAGGATTTTCCCAATTTAAATCATCAGTGTAACTGGACATTAATTTTTTTTGCGATATAATTTCATTTGAATTAAATACAACACATACAGTAATAATAATTTTAAATATTACTATCCTTAATTTTTCCTTATGTGATTGAAAAAAAATCATAAATTAAATTTTAGTGGACTAGTCAACTCTTTCTAGGTATTATAAGATAAGGGATGATATTGTTATTTTTTTATTACAATATACTCATATTAAAAGGTCTATGTCACGTTTTAATATAAATTTAACTGATATTAAAACAAGTTGATATCTCATGATCGACTACCATACTTCAATTTTTATTTGAAAAAATCTTCGAAATATTAAATAATATGTATAGCTTAAATGAATAAATTGTCAAAATCTACACAAAAAGATGAGGATAAATAATAGAAGAGAATTTTTAGAAAAAACAACATCTGCAGCTCTAGGAGTAACAATTATTCCCAGGCACGTAATGGGGAAAGGTTTCAATCCACCAAGTGATAGATTTAATATTGGGGTTATAGGGTTGGGTGCTCAAAGTAGTGGACTGATAGAACGAATGTCAAAAATTTCTGATGCTAGGGTTATTGCTGGATGTGATATTCATAAAAAAAGATTAAAAAGATTTAGCAAACTGATAGAAAATGAATATGTTAAGCAAAAAATAAAAGGTACAGCTTTAATATATGAGGATTTTTATAAACTAATTGAAAATCCAAATATTGATGGAGTTGTAGTTAGCACTCCAGACCATTGGCATGCCATACCCTCGATTAATGCCATGAAAGCGGGAAAGCACGTATACTGTGAAAAGCCCATGTCGCATACCATACATGAGGGGAGAGCTATGGAAAACACGGCAAAAAAATACAATTGTGTTTTACAAACTGGAAGTATGCAGCGTTCAAGAGCTGATTTTAGAAGGGCCTGTGAATTGGTTCGTAATGGATATATTGGAAAAATCGAAAGCATTTGGGTTGAGGTAGGTAATCCATCTGCTCCATGCAATCTTCCATTCCAAGAAACTCCAGATTACTTAGATTGGGACAAATGGCTTGGACCAGCACCGTTACGTTCTTATCATGATATTATTGTTGAGAAGGATTGGTTTCCAAACTGGAGATGGTATAGAGAATTTGGAGGTGGGATACTTTCTGATTGGGGAGCTCATATGTTTGACATAGTTCAATGGGCTCTTGGTATGGATCATTCAGGACCGATTAAATATGAAGCACCAATTGAGCCTACCGCATCTAGGGGACTCAAGATGTATTATGATAATGGGATTGAGGTTGAACACAGAAATTTTGGACGTGGATTTGCAGTTCGTTTTTTTGGATCAAAAGGAACACTTGATATAAGTCGGAACTTTTTCGAAACTAACCCCAAAGAAATATTGAATATTAAATTAAAATCAACAGATAAAAAACTTTATGTTTCTAATAATCATGAAAATGATTGGATAACTTCTGCCAAAAACGTTTCAAAACCTATATGTGATGCTGAAGTTGGTCACAGAACAGCAACAATTTGCCATATTGCAAATTTGGCATATGAATACAGAAGACCTTTAAATTGGGATCCTGTCAAAGAAGAATTTATTGATGATTTTGAAGCGAATCTTAGAAGAGGAAAGCGTTATAGAAAACCCTATGAATTAAAACTTTAAATCATGAAATATTTTAAGTTTATTTTTCTTCAACTATTTTTTTTGCTTGAGTTACATGTTTGCCTTGCTCAAAATGATTTACCCTCATTAAAAGGAAAAAATATCCTTTTTGTTTATGGGGGGTCAATACACAGCCCTAAGGAAAGCGCTGACCTTTTTGTACCAATTCTAAAAGCAGAAGGTGCCAAAGTAAGTGTTTTTGACAATTTTAGTGTTTACGAAGATGAAAACTTGATGAGTGAAACTGATCTTATTATTCAAGCATTTACCGATTTTTTTACGCCTATTGAAAACAGAATGAACGATAAACAATTTAAGGGATTACAAATAGCAATTCTTAATGGTACTGGTTTCTCTGGTTGGCATGGTGGATTAGGAGCCTCGAATAAGGTTAATCAGAGATATCAATTTATGGTTGGTGGTCAATTCGTTTCACATCCAGGTGGTATCACAAATTACAAAGTAAAAATTATAGATTCTAAAGATCTAATTACCAAAGATATATGTAATTTTTTGGTGAAAAACTCCGAACAGTACTACATGCTTGTTGATCCTAACATCAAGGTCCTTGCCGTTTCAGAATTTATGAAAGATACATATCATAAATCAGACAGTTTAAAATTAGAACAAATTGATTATTTAGATATAGATGTAGAAAATGAAATTAAGGGCAGTGTAATGCCTGTTGTTTGGAAAAAATATTATGGCAAGGGAAGAATATTTTATTCTTCAATTGGTCACAACCTATCAGATTTTGACATACCAGAGGTAATGAATATTCAAATGAGAGGATTTAGGTGGGCCTCAGAGGGAAAATATTTAAAAAAAGGAAATATAATTACACCAATTTATAAGACAAATTAATCAAAACAATTTAAAATAGTCTGTTATTTTCAATATTAAAACTGCCTCAATATAGATCTTAAAACAGGTTCATAGGCGTCTGCATATCGAATCATACCGAGATCATTAGGGTGTGAGCCATCGGTAGCAGCTTCTCCGTCTCTACCCAATAAATTATCTCCATCTAAATAATATAAATTACCAACACCTTGATTATTCAACTCTGCAAATGCGTCTTTTAAAGCAATTCTACTTTTGAAGTGGTGTAATTTTATTGAAGGAAAAAATTGTGTGTTGGTAAAGCTTCTATCTTCAACCAAAAGTATAGGTGTTTTTTTATGAGCCTTCCTCAACCTTTTAACCAATGGAATTGTTCTTTCTGAAACGCTACTTTCATCCATGTTTGGGAGGCAATCAATTACATATATACATGGATCTAACTCAGAAAGTAAAGATACTATTTCGTTTTCCATAATACCATTTCCAGAAAAACCTAAGTTAATCGTTGGGCGCTTTAATCTTCTGCCTAAAATCGCAGGAAATGCCAATCCAGGTCTTGATGCACAGGCACCTTGCATAATTGAAGTTCCATAAAATAGGATTGGTTTTTCTTTTCGGGGATGTAATGGATTAAAAAAACTTCCTTTTTCAATACCAATTTCCATTTTATCAACCCCATTATACAAAGGTAAATACAAAGTATATCTACGAGAACCGGGAGCTAATCCTTTAGCTATTGATTTTTCAACTTTTTGTTCTTCAGGTCCTATTACAGACACCCAACGGCTAATACCGTCACCATCTTCACCATATAAATCCACACCACTAACACCTGTTGCAGGCATATGAAACATCGAAAGGCTTTCTAGATGTAATTTATAACGGATATATATGTTTGATGAATCCGTTTCAAATCGTAAACACATTCCAGCTGAATGTCGAGACAGATCCCAAACCGGGTCACGAACAACACCCTCCGCCTTTGCAGGCAAGCGGTCGAAATATCTTTTGGTGTCTTTCCATCCCTTCCCCTCTACTCCGATATCTTGAGCATTATACCAATTAATTTGTCCTTTTAATTTGAAATTGTTTTGAGCTATTAAACTTTGGGTCCCACTTAAACCTAATGTTCCTAAAATAATTTGAGTGTTAAACTTACGACGGCTGAGATTGTTTTTTTTCATTTGCTGAAATAGTATTTATTATCAATATACTTATTAATTGAAATGCTTATGCCAAGTTTTATGATATTTTTTTTACTGATTTTACAACTAGTTATTTAGATTATAAAAGTTAATAAGAGTATTTAAAAAAAGAATATAATTTTTAAATTCACTGTATGAAAAAATATATATCGATTTTTCTATTATTTGGTTTTTTTATCCTACATAGTCAAAAAAATACAATTGGTTCTTTGGAATTCTTGGACCCAGAGATGGAAAAACTAATAGATAAAAATGCCAAAATTGAATTACTGGCAGATGGATTTGGTTGGGCTGAAGGGCCAGTTTGGGTGGATAAGTTAGATGGAGTTTTATTTTCAGATGTACCTAATAATAAAATTTATATGTGGAATGAAAATGAAGGTTTAAGTATTTTTCTAGAGCCTAGTGGTATGACTAATTACTCTCCAACAAGTAAAACAGACGGATCCAATGGACTAGCCCTTGACTCAAAAGGAAATTTAATCTTGTGTCAGCATGGAGACAGAACAGTTGCTCGCCTGAAATATTGGAATTTTAAAAGCCCTTCCTTTGAAATAATCGTAGACAACTACAGAGGTAAAAGACTCAATAGTCCAAATGATTTGGTTTTTGATAAAAGTGGATCAATCTACTTTACTGATCCACCATATGGACTGAAAATGAAGGATGATGACACACTTAAAGAACTTAATTTTAACGGAATTTATAAATGGAGTGAGTCAAAGGGAATTGAATTACTTTCTATAAGTATGAAACGTCCAAATGGAATTATTCTTTCAAAAGATGAAAAAACAGTTTACGTAGGTAATTCCGATAAAGACAATAATGTAATTATAGCTTTTGATAATGATAATGGGCTAAAAAATGAAAGAATTTTTTTTGATGGTAATAAGTTAAGCAAAAGTAGGATTGGTCTTTTTGATGGCCTTAAACTACACTCTTCTGGAATTATCTTCACAACTGGACCCGGCGGTGTTCTTCTTTTGGATCCTAAAGGAAAGCATCTAGGCACTATCATGCCAGGTAAAGCAACTGCGAATTGTGCTTTTGATAGTGATGAGAGTTATTTATATCTCACATCAGATAATGTGCTTGCAAGAATTAAATTAAAATCATAAAATTCTAATAGGCGAATTGTGATTTCGGATAATAATTTATTCTACGCAAAAAGTATCCCCAACCTGATAAATATTATATATATCTTCACTTACAGCACCTGAAGGAATTGCCCCATATTGATCAAGTACAGTTGGGTTGTTAAAGAGTGGATTATACTCATCTTCAAAAAAAAATAAAAAATTACTCCCACTTTTCTGTTTTCTAGTTATTTCAAAACAATCTGTTTTTTCACAAAAACAAAACAGTAGCATGGGTAAAAGCAAATAAAAATTTTTCAAACTCCTAAGCTTAATTCCAAAATTGAAATTAGAGAGACACTAAATGCTGCGCAGGACACAAATAAGTTCCAACTATAATATTTTACCTTTAAAACATTTTCATTACAACCTAAGCAAAGAGGTAAGAATGCGAATAAACAAAGGTGATTTTTTAATTTCATTTTAGACGATAACTTTTGTCAAAATTTAATTTACAATATATTTTTTAAAGGTTAATCTCATTAATTTATTATTTAAATTAATTGATTTTAAATTTTGGGTGCTATTTATAAAATATAATTAGCACAAAATTCTTTGAATAATGGTAAAATTTCAATTTTGAAAAATTTAAAAAAAGGCAAAAATTGGTCAGAAATTGATCAAAACTGGTCAAAATTGATCAAAAATGGACAAAACTAAGCGAAAATTGAATAAAAATAAGAAAAGTGATATTTTGATTTTTACTCTTTTTAGAGTTCCATTACATAGTCATAAAACTCTTCTGTAACTCGAAACCAATATCCATTTTCTTCATGTAGACTACCATCACCTTTACCACCTTTTGAATGATATTTTTTAATATGGAGTTTAAATGAATTTAAGTCTTCAATTTTATATTTTTTACCATAATCATCCTCAATTTGAATCATCCTTATTTAACTGTTTTATTGTAAATCTATTAATCTTAAATAAATGATCTGAAAATCAAATCAATTTCTGGACCCACACTTGGAATGTGTTCGGTATTACTTAATTTAAAAAACTCCTTCTCAAATTCTTCTTTTTTTAGTTCATGGCCATTGAAACAAAAAGTTGCTGCAAGTTGCTTCCACCTTAAATTACTTTCTATTTCCAAGTGTTCTCTATGACATGCACGTATTATGAAGTAAATTAAAGCCCTGAGAGGTCCTTTCCAATTAATCTTATTTTTAATATGATTTAGCTTAGTACCCATAAAAACTCTTGTAAAATCAATGAAATTTGTTTTTTCGTCAATTAAATTAAGCTCCTCTTTAAATTTCACAAAAAGAGTATTTAACTGCTTTTGAACATTATACCCTAACCAAACGTAGCTTCTGTCATTAATATTGATTTTATTGTAATTTTTAACAATTGGTGACTTATTATCTGAATCAGTTGAAATAAAACTTTTATACTTTTTTATATTAAAAATAATCTTGTCATAGAGATCTGTATTATTCAGACCATCAATTATCATTTTTTTTTCCCAATAGTTGAGGCTAGCTAAAATAATTTTTTCAAGAATATTATTATTTTCTTGAAATGGTGCGGAGATTATACTTGTTTGGATTTTTAAATTATTCTCAGTTTGGTTTAAATTTAAAATAGAGTACGCCTTATTCAAAGCTGATAGTAAACCAGTAAGTAACATTAATTTTGTTTGATCAGTGAATCCTTTTTTTGAAAAATGGAAATTTATTAAGGGCTCAATTTCTTGATAAGAGGAAATATAAAGTTCAGTTTTTGATATCAATTCAACCTATTTAAAATTTAAAA
>CETK01386646.1_pt1 | contig 11656 bp, 8 predicted proteins | sample 361431 | NCBI WGS metagenome assembly CETK01 (sample SAMEA2622452, study PRJEB7988) | marine metagenome | biome: marine biome (ENVO:00000447); feature: surface water layer (ENVO:00002042); material: "saline water (ENVO:00002010), including plankton (ENVO:xxxxxxxx)" | depth 5 m | reverse complement strand
AGAAGAAGAAGACGTAGAAGACAAAGAGGAGGAGGCTGTCCTTACGAAAAAAATATGGGTGAACATTTTACTTTAAGACCATATAATAATTTATCAGGAGGTGATCCAGCACGTAACATGATAAATTCCAATGCTAATAATAGAGTTCCACTTCCATATAAAAAAAGTGGTGGTGGTAGAAGAAAAAGATCTAGAGTTCAAAAAGGTGGTTCCGCATTTCAAAAAACAGGATTAGGTGATTTAGGACAAATGTTTTATAGTGCTGGAAATGCTATCACTAATTTTGGAAATACTTGGAGAGGTGATAAAAGTGTTGTAGGAGGTAATCCAGTAGATCAACCTGAAATGTTAAAACCAAGTGATTATCGCCATAAAATACCAGATGTAAAAAGACATCATAAGGCTGGTGTTAATGAAGCCGCTGGTAAAGGAACAACCGCATAAATAAGATATTAATTATTTTTTTATATGAATAGTTAATATAAATGAAATTAAATATAAAAACATTTAAATCTTTATGTACACCCGCTCAATTATACTTAGTTATGTCGGGTTTAAGTTTTTTAGGAATATTAATGCAAAACTGTAGTGATTCTAGTTCATACAAAATTGGCACAATGGAAGTAAAGCCACATTGTCACAACGCTGTTTTTTTCATATTTAAAGCATTGTATATTTTAGCATTTACATTTTTATTAAATTGGTTCTGTACTAAGAAATTAACCACTCTTTCTTGGATATTAGTTTTATTACCATTTATTGGCATGTTCCTTATTTTAGGTGCTATAATGTTGGCCTTAATGTCTGGAAAAGGCGCTGGTAAAGAAGGTTTTAGAGAAGGACTAGACGAAGAGGATGAAGAAGACGAAGGTGTAGAAGAAGAGGAAGATGAAGAAGATCAAGAAGGTTTTAGAGAAGGTGCTGATCCAGAGGATGATGAAGATGATGAAGACGATGAAGACGATGAAGACGATGAAGATGAAGATGATTAAATATATTAAATAATAATTAATTAAATTAAATAAATTATTATTTATAATTAATATAATGAATGATAATGATTTTATTTGGAAAACAATAGACACAATGTTTAACGATAATAAGAATTTTTTAGTAAAACATCATTTAGAATCTTATAATTATTTTTTTAAAGAAGGATTAATCAATATTTTCAAAGATAAAAATCCCTTGAAATTCTTCAAAGAAAAAATGGATAACGATGAATTTAAATATCAGTTTAAAATGTATTTTGGTGGAAAAAAAGCTGATAAAATTTATTATGGTAAACCTGTTATTTATGATAATAATGGTGAAGAAGAAAGGGAACACTATATGTATCCTAATGAGGCACGATTAAGAAACATGACTTATGGATTTACTATTCATTATGACGTAGTTATTGATTATACGATTTATCTAAATGGTCAAAAAGAACCTCATACTGATACTTATGTTATAGAAAAGGTATTTTTGGGAAAATTTCCAATAATGATTAATTCTAACTATTGTTTATTGAAAGGACTTGACCCTGAAGTTAAATTTAATATGGGCGAATGTAGAAATGATCCCGGTGGATATTTTATCATTGATGGTAAAGAGAAAGCCATAATGTCGCAAGAAGGACGTGCGGATAATATGTTATATATTAAAGAAAATAACAAAAATGATATTTATACTCATTCTGCTGAAATAAGGTCAGTTTCTGAAGATGCGTCAAAACCAAATCGAACTCTTTCTGTAAGAATTGTTAGACCAACACCTTCTAAAACAAATGGACAAATTGTTGTAAATATACCTCAAGTTAGGGCACCTATACCATTGTTTATCTTGATGAGAGCTTTAGGTGTAATTTCAGATAAAGAAATTATTGAAACATGTTTATTGGAAGAAATAGGAACCGATAAAGAAATTAAAAATGAATCTTACATTGAATTATTTAGACCATCTATACACGATGCTGGTTTGATATTTAATCAATATAGCGCTTTAAAATATATAAAAGAATTATTAAAATATAAATCCGATGATGCTGTTTTAGAAATTTTAATGTTATATTTTTTACCTCATATAGGAGAACTCAATTTTAAACATAAAGCATATTATGTAGGATATATGGTAAAAAGATTATTAGATGTTAGCACAGGTAATCAAAAACCAACAGATAGAGATTCTTATAGTTATAAAAGAATAGAAACAGCAGGTGTTTTATTATATAAATTATTCCAAGAATATTACAATAAACAATTTTCTCATATTTTTAGAATTATGGACAAAGAATTTTTTTATAAAGGTAGTAAATCAGGTGCTAATATTTATAATGAATTGAATTTTAAAAATCTAATTATCAAAAATGAAAAACTTATATTCGTAAGCGATGGAAAACATACATCACGTATTGTTGAACAAGGGTTTAGAAAAGCCTTTAAAGGTGATTGGGGTTCTGATATTCATACAAAAAGATCAGGTATTGTGCAAGATTTGGATAGATTATCATTTTTTTCAATGTTATGTCAAATGCGTAAAACTAATTTACATCTTTCTTCAGATGGTGCAAAAGTTAGAGGACCACGTTTCATAAATTCTACACAATATGGGTTAATTTGTCCTATTAATTCACCTTCAGGTGGAAATACTGGATTACATAAACATTTATCCACATCAACTTATATTACAAGAGGCACAAGTGCTAAGCCATTTTATCAATATATAAAAAATATATCCAAAATTGATAAGGGAGAAAAACAATTTATTACTATAAAATTACTTGAAGAATGTAATTTAAAACAAATGACCCATTATACCAAAATTTTTATAAATGGTTGTTGGTTTGCTCTAACTGATACACCTTATTTATTATGTGAATTAATTCGCTCACATAAAAGAAATAATATTATTGACCAATTTACTAGTATATATTTTAATATTAAATTAAATGAAATTTTAATTAGCACCGATGCTGGTAGACCTTGTAGACCTCTTTTTTATAAAGGTATTGATAATATTTGGAGTCATAAAAGGGAATTAAAAGAAAATTTATCTTGGTATAATTATGTTAAAGGGTTCAATAATCAGGATAATATTTATTTTACAACAGAAAAAACTAGACAACAATTAGTTAAAAATGGAGCTATTGTAGAATTTATAGATGCATTTGAGGGAGAAGGTATTATGATAGGTCATTCAAGTAAAAATATTGAAACTTTTGATGAAAATGTTACACATATGGAAATTCATCCTTCACTGATATTAGGTATTATGGCTAATCAAATCATTTTCCCTGAACATAATCCTTATCCACGTAACGCTTTTTCATGTAGTCAGGGAAAACAGGGTGTTAGTCTTTTTCATTCTAATTATAGAAATCGTATTGATAAAACAGCTTTGTTTTTAAATTATGGCCAATCTCCATTAACTAAAAGTAGATACTATAAATATGCTTGTAATAATGAACATCCATACGGTGAAAATACTATTGTTGCTATTATGTGTTATACAGGATTTAATGTGGAAGATGCCGTTATTTTAAATCAAGGAAGTATTGATAGAGGATTATTTAATACTACAAAATATGCTGTTTATGAAACATTTGAAGAAAGTATTATGATTGGTGGTGGCGATAAAAATTCACGTATAATGAATGTTTACGATCCAAAACATAATGTTAGTGGTTTTAAATCTGGATATGATTATTCAAAACTTGACGAAAATGGATTAATTCGTGAAGGAGAAATAATTGATGCAAAAACTATACTTATAGGTAAAGCTATTTTGGGGACTGGTGATGACGAAGGTAAAAAAGATGATTCAGTTAAACCTAAAAAAGGCGAAACAGGTATTATAGATAAAGCTTTTATAACTGAAGGAAGAGAAGGAACTAGAATAGCTAAAATTAGAATTCGTTCTATTAGAAAACCAGCACTTGGTGATAAATTTTGTTCCAGGGCAGGTCAGAAAGGAACTATTGGTATGATTCTACCCGAAACTGATATGCCTACTAGTGCAAATGGCTTAAAACCTGATATTATAGTAAATCCCCATGCCATGCCAAGTCGAATGACTATTGGTCACATTGTAGAAACAATTACAAGTAAATTGGGAGCAATATATGGTGGTGTTGGAGATTGTACAGCTTTTTGTAATAAAGGTCCTCAACAAGAAATTTATGGAAAATATTTATTAGATGCTGGTATGGAAAAATATGGACAAGAAATATTATATAATGGCATGACAGGAGAACAATTAGAAACGGAAATATATATTGGTCCTACATATTATTTAAGACTAAAACATATGCCAAAAGATAAAATTAATTATAGAGCTAGGGGTCCTAGAGATCAATTAACTCGCCAAACTGTTGCAGGTAGAGCAAATGATGGTGGGTTGCGTCTTGGAGAAATGGACAGAGATTGTGTTGTAGCTCATGGTTTATCACATTTTGTTAGCGAGACACTTATGAAAAGAGGTGATGAATTTCAAGTCGCTATATGTAATCAAACAGGGTGTATAGCCGCTTACAATCCTAGGAAAAATATATTTTTATCTCCTTTCGCCGATGGTCCTATTAAATTTGAAAATAATGTAGGAAAAGGTATGAATGTTGTAAATGTAAGTAAATATGGTAGAAATTTCAGTATTGTAAAAATACCTTATGCTTTTAAATTATTAATGCAAGAATTACAAGGAATGAATATACAAATGAGATTAATAACTGAAGATAATATTGATCAATTATTATCATTAGGTAATGGTGGTGTAACGGAAATTAGAAATTTAACACACGATAAAAATGCAACTTATAAAAACACCAAAGAACAAACAATACGGAGACAAATAACTGTAAATCAAGAATTAGCGAGAAAAGAATTTCGTAGGAAAACATATAGTGTTGAGGAAGAAATATCTGTTCCTAGTATTATTTCATCTACCAATGATTGGCAAGCTACTATGAATCCATTTGGAACAATGGACCAATTTGGATCCATGACGATGGGCGGTCCAATGACAATGACAAATGAAGGTGAATTTGGCGAACCACAAATGAATATGGGAATGATGGGTCCAATGACGATGGGACAACCACCTTCTGTAATGAATACTGGATATGACGATGGTGATTGGGGACAACCAATACAACAAGGAAATGTTTTTGAACAAGAAGAAAAAATCCCTACTGGTCCTCCACCTAAATTACACGATAAAGTTATATTTTATGGTGATGTTGAAGGTCACATAATCAGAATAGATGAAGACGAAGATGACAACGATGCCACCATATATCATATTAAAAAAGCTGATGGTGCCGAAGTTCCAATATTTATAGATGATATTGATAAATGGGAAAATGACCCAAATTATGTTCCCGATGAAGAGGTTGGTTCAGATAGCGAAGATGATTATGATGAAAAACCACCTTTAGTTATAGATAAAGATGATGCTGATATAAAGAAAGATATTACATTATTGAATGTTGAAGAAATTAAAGATGATGAAAAAAAAGGTGAGGAAAGCGGCGATGTAAAAAAAAATATATCAATTGATAAAGAATAATAAAATTGATTTAAATATTATATTATCTGATTTATATAATATAATGAGCGGGAAATCTAATAGTAGCACAATTGGAAATATATATAAATCACGAAATATAATACTAAATCAACTAAAAGAAAGAGGATATAATGTGAGTGATCATGAGGATAGAAGTATAGTTGAAATACAAGCACAATATAATGCTAAGCCACCACAATTGGATATGTTATTAGAATCTACAAATCCAGATTCGAATAAAAAATGTTTTGTTAAATATCATTTGAGTGGAAAAATTCGCCCAAATCAAATATATGAATACATAGATGATATATTTAACATTGAAGAGATTTTGGATAAAGAAGATGATTTTATTATTGTTGTCAAAGATAATCCGAATGATACACTTATAAAATTGATGACAGATATATGGAATAATGAAAAAATTTATTTCTCGCTTTTTAATCTACATAATTATTTATATGATGTTTTAAAACACGAATGTGTTCCTCGTCATATTGAATTAAAAGACGAAGAAGTGGATGATATTAAAGAAAAATATAATATAATGACAGACAGTCAATGGCCAGAAATATCTAGATTTGATCCTGTAGCACAGGCCATTGGATTACGACCAAAAAAAGTATGTGAAATTACGCGTTCTAGCGAAACAGCAATAACATCAAAATATTATAGAATGTGTATTTAATTATTAAATTAATAATATTAATAATTAATATATGGTAAAAATACCAGATAAAGATTGTAATAAAGAATTTCCATATAGGTCAAAGATTGTAATAGATAAAAAAAAATATGATCAATATTGTCTTAAGGATAAAGTGTGTTCGGAATGGAACGATTCATTAACAGATGAGAATAATAATCCTGTTCCTTGGCCAGAATTTTGCGGTGTACCACCTCAGGTTATGCTTATGCCTATAATTAAAAGAGGAACTATATGTGAAGAAATTAAAAAATCTTTAGGTACAGTTCCAGAGATTAAACAAAGTTTAGAAGTTTATAAACAACAATTTCAAGATATATCTTCTAATTATGTTGATAAATATGCGACATACTTGCTATATCCATCGGATGATAATAAAAAGGATATGCTAAAATATGAAGATCAATGGCGAACTTTATCAGCAGATATGACGAGACAAAGAAATCTTTTGAATAAAATGTCAAAAGATTATAGTGAAAGAATCAAAGGTATGAGCTCAGTATTAGATAGAGATGAACTTACACATAATTACACGACAGCTAATTTGAATGAACAGGAAAGAAAACTACTTAGTATGGCAGGAAAAGATATGAAAGATAATATGTATAATAATACATCTAGTCATATTATTCAAACACTTTATTATACAACAGCTATTATTGTGATGGGAATTTTTTTAAGAAAATTAAATTAATATATTAATTAAGTGATAATTAATATATCATAATTAATATATATGAACAATATGGAAAGTTTAAGTCAAGGTATTTTTTTTAGTACAAAAAAAATCGGTTTTCAAAGTTCCGATCCCATATTATTACAATATAAATGTAGTGGTGGACAACCAACTCCTGGTGGACAATTAATTGAAGGTTTTGTAGAAGGGATGAAAGCGGATGATTATAAAGTATTTGATGGTCAAGCAATTGAATATGGTGGTGCTAATAAAGGAACATATCAAAAGGGTGAAAAAAAGTTTATGACCGGAACTTTAGAGGAGTGTAAAAAATATATTAAAGATAGAGGAGCTTATTTAGGATTAGAATATGTAAAAAAGGAGAAGAAAGCATATTTTTTAAGACAACATGATGGTGACCTACCTAGAAATAATGGAAGAATACCAACACTTAAAGCAAAAAGTGGTGTTGTAACATATTTAAAATTAAATAATGGTATGCCAGAAGCTAGACCGGAAAGTGTTAATATGAAAGATGATGCCATATCTAAATTAGATTCTGAAAAACAAAGAGAATTCTCAGAACTAGAGAATAAATTTAATGGTAAAATTAACGAGTATCAAAAACATATGACAACAATTTTAGAAAAAACTGTAGCAGAAAAAAGTGCGGCTTCAAGTAATTTAAGAAATAGCGTAAGAAGACACAATAATAATGTTTATTACATAACAGGACACGGCGTTAAAAGAAAATTTGGACCAGGGATGTGGGACAAAAGAGGAGCAGGATGCACGGATCCTTTGGGTAATGTAACAGACGACCAAATAAATCAATTACCAACTGGTCAAAATATGCAACAAGGTGAAGATTGTAGAACAGGTGGTATTAATGTTACAGGAAAAAATGATGGTGGTCCAACATATTGGATTGATAAAACAGGACAAGCACACGAATATAGTAATTTTTTAACAGGAAGACATTCATCCTGTCCAAGTAATGTAAAAAAAATTGAGGATTCACAAATAAGTAAAATACCAAAAGGTAAAAATTGGACAAAGAGTGATCCTTGTATCGTAACTAGTTCATTAGGAACAGATGCTGGTAAAAATGCACGTGCTGCTAATGATGAATTAATGAATTTAGTAGGTCAAATGAAAGAAATAGTTGATAAAGAAGACGGTGATGTTTTGGATGATTTAGACGCAAAAAAAGCAACACAAAGAAAAAACTTAATAAAAACATTAGGTAAATTAAAAAAGAAAAGAAGTCAAATCACAAGATTAAGACAAGAGGTAGATGCCGCTGATTACAATGTAAGAGATAAAAAAGTTCGTGCCGAAGGAATTCAAATGAGATATATTGCTTGGACTTTAGCAGGTGTAACATTAGCAAGCATGGCTATAAAAATGCTTAATAAATAAATATGATATTAATTATACAGTTTTTAGATAATTAATATCTTCATAATTAATATATAAAATGGGATTTGATGATGTGTTAAATATGTTTTTACCGAAAAAACAATTATCAGTAGAAGAAATAAAAAAATTTTTACAACAACCACAAACAATAGATAGTCGCTCTCATTTATTTCAAGGAATAAAACTTGAAAGAATAAGAGAAGGATTTGACGATAATAATAAAAGATTTGTAAATATGGGAAAAAAAGAAAAAAAAGTTCTACGCGATATTTCAAATAATTATGATAGAGCTGTAAGTCAATATGCTACAGCTTATACTCAATATTTAGAGGAACACGCAAAATTAACAAAATCTGTCGAAGATTGTCGTGTTGATTGTTTAGAAAGAATTACAGGAAATAATATCGAGTCTAATAATAAGAAAAAATCTTGTATTGCTGGTTGTAGTTTAAAAGGGGTTCAGGTTTTAAAATGCAAAGACACATATAAAGGTCATAATCGTGATAAATCAAAAAAATGTAAAGATTTAGTTGCTAGTCATTGTACAGATGGTTCTATTAATCCAGGTTCAACTTCTCAAAAATTTGTAAAAAGTTCAGCACAAGCTGACAGTCATAGCACAACATTAGCAGAAGGTTGTTGTGAATGTGGTGGAGGTGGTGGTGGGAAACCAACCGCTCATATTAACGGGATAGAAGTAAAAAGTTGTAACGATTTAGATAAAGCTTTTGGTGGTAATGCTGGTGACGGTACAGCATCAGCATTTAAAAGTGAATGTGTAAATGCCGGTAATAATGTAGCATCCTTTAATGCTAATACAAATAAAAACTTTGTTCAAAGATATGAACAAGTAAAAGGTAAAAATGATGCTGCTATGGAAGAAGCTAATAAATTAAAAAAGAAAATCAATATTTTAATTAAAACAAGAGATAAATTAAGAGGAACTATTGCCAGTGAAGAAGATAATTTAGATGATAATTTAAAGAAATTTGAAGAAAAATATGCCGAATTAACAGGTTATGGCGAAGGTGGTAAAGATTATACTTCAATTGCTTTACATGAAACAACTATGAATAAAAAAAAATCTGAAGAACTTAAGTTTTATATGTGGAGTGTTTTAGCAATTGTATTGATTATTACAGTTATATCTAATTTTAAAAAGAAAGCCGCATAATTTAATTAATTATTGATAATTAATATTATCTAATAATTAATATATATAATGGCTACTCCACAAGCGAATCAAAATGCTTATAATCAAAACAAAAGACCAGCAGCATTAGCCGAAAAACACAAACAGACTATAGCAGAAATACAGAAATTACAAGAAGTAGAAAGATTTTTATTTCAAAATTTACAAGCTATAGGATCTAGTGATTCTCATCCTGATGCTGATGCTCAAAAAGCGGAAATACGTAAAAAAATAGAAGAATTAGTTGTCTTTAGAAAAGAACTATTGCATAAATTGAAGGGTATGTATACTTCAGCGCAAGTAGAAGTTACACAAAGAAGATATGATTTGGCTGACCAAATCGCAGTCGGTAAAACTCTTCAAGATGAATTAACAAATACAGAAGAACAATTAGATGCGTTAAGATCAGAAAAAATGAATAAAGAAAGATTGGTGAAAGTTGGTGAATATGAATATTCAAGATATTCCGAATTTAGAGGTATGATTAAAGTTATAGTTTACGGATGTTTTATTGCGTTATTGATTTCATTTTTAATGAAACAACCTTGGTTCCCTGCTACTTTAGGAGTTGCTGGTTTAGGTGTTACCGGTGCTTGGGTTCTAATTACTATTTTAGGTAGATTATATGATAATTTCAAAAGAGACTCTATGAACTGGCAAAGATTCGTTCAAACTGACGGACAACAATATAAAAATGAAGCCGCTGCTGGATCAAAAGCTCCAGGTGAGGGTTCAGGTGGTTTAGGTGCTTTATTTGGATTATCAACTTGTTCCGAACTTAATAAACGAGCAAAAGATGGTTTTACTACTATGGGTGGTGTATCGCCTCATGATACAAAAAAAGAAAATTTTAGTTATTTACAATAATTTAATATATATTAATATCAATATATATTAATATGAGTACATACGAAAATAAAAAGAATCCAGCAGCACAACAATTGGTATCGTGTGTTAAAGGATCGCCCAATTGTGCGGAAAGAGATAATTTTAATGCATATAGTGAATTAAAAGCACAAGCTGCTACTATTCAAACTCGTTTATTAGAAGCAAAGAAAACATGGTATGATAGTGCTGGTAAAATAAAGCAATATAATAATGAATTAGAATCAGAAAGTAAAATAAAAGCCAGAGAAACTACCGATGAGTGGAAAATACAATTTGATTTGATTTATAAATCAATGGAGGATAATTTTAATAACATTTCCAGTCTTGAAAATTATTGTCCTCGTGCTGAAAGTCTTAGTAAAAAATATTTATCTTTAACAAGCAAAGTAAATGATCAAACAAAAAAAACTATAAAGCAAGCTAATATTAATCATAGACTTGCTGCTTTCTATGATAATAGTGATTATTATGAGGATTTACTATATTATTTCAAATGGGTTTATTGGGTAATGTTTCTTTTTGTCATTGTTATGTTATTTATGTCTGGACAATATAGGAATGTTAAAACTTATGTTTTAATTATTATATTGGCAGCATTTCCTACTTTACTTATGAAACCTATTGTAACTTGGGTAAATACACACATTAGTCAAGTTAAAATTAATACATTGTGGTTTAGTTTCATTATTTTAGGTAGTTTAGTTGTTTCTATGTTGTATTATTCAGGTAATTATGCTATGCCAAACGAAAAAATAGAATTGGCACCTCCTTCCAAATAATAATGCCTATAATTAATATATGCATCATTATTCTATATTATTATGTATTTTATCCGGATTTTCATGGGCATTAGCTATAACAATTGAAAAATTTTATTTATTGCAAAAATTCACAGCTGCTCAATTAACGTTATTAAGACCTATGTGGTTTTTCATTTTCTCTTTGATTTTGGTTTTAACTATGGATGGTGATTTTAGTTTTATAAATAAAGTAAATAAAAAAGACTTAGGTATGGTTATGTTAGCTGTATTATTAAATCTTGTAAGCATGATTTTGTTTTTTCGCTTACTATTCACTAATAAAACAGGATATGTTATCTCGATTACTCACCCTGTTTTTATAGTAAGCTCTACTTTGATAGCATACCTATTTTTCAACGAATCATTAAATTGGAAACAAATGATGGGAATTCCTTTTATTATTCTTGGGATCGTTATTTTGAAAA
>CETK01082242.1_pt1 | contig 11662 bp, 7 predicted proteins | sample 361431 | NCBI WGS metagenome assembly CETK01 (sample SAMEA2622452, study PRJEB7988) | marine metagenome | biome: marine biome (ENVO:00000447); feature: surface water layer (ENVO:00002042); material: "saline water (ENVO:00002010), including plankton (ENVO:xxxxxxxx)" | depth 5 m | reverse complement strand
GTGAGTATAATAAAAATCCAATTTAGAATTTTCATTCCAAAAAGCATGGTTAACAGTGGTTGAGGCTTCAAGATACCCAACACAACTTCAACTGTGGTTATTACTGAAAGGACAAATAAAACTCCCCAAATCTTTTGAACATTTGATTTAAACTTAATTAAACCTCTAAATATTTCTAATTTATGATCTCCTTTTTCCATACTCTAAACTTATACCAAATAGAAGAATGTAAAAACAAAAACCCACACAAGATCAACGAAATGCCAGTACAATCCGACTTTTTCAACCATTTCATAATGTCCTCTTTTTTCATAAGTCCCAATTATGACATTAAAAAATATAATTATGTTGATTACTACACCGGAGAACACGTGAAACCCGTGAAATCCTGTTATAAAGAAGAAAAAATTAGCAAATAATCTATTACCGTATTCATTGTGTATTAAATTTGCTCCCTCAACAACATTAACAGCATCTTCTATCTTTAAAGTTGATTCTTCTCTTGATAAAACTATTTTTTCTCCTTTCTCATTAATTTTTTCGCCACGAATTAAGAGATCGGGATTCTTTAAAAACCCATCTTTAACTTCACCAAGAGAATATGTGGGAAGAGATGACTCGTTTTGAAACCAAATCCCAGTATTTTTCTGATGTGTAGTTCTTTGCGAATTAATGTTTGATGCAAAGGATGCTAAGGCAACTCTTTTACCAGAAGAACGGTCTACAAATTGTAATATTTGCCCCCCTTTTGTTTCTAATGCTCCATATTCCCCTTTAATAAAGTTCTTCCACTCCCAAGCTTGGGAACCAACAAATACAGCACCTCCTATTATAGTTAAAAACATATAAAATGCGACACTGTTTTTTTTCATATGATGACCAGCATCAACAGCTAAAACCATCGTTACTGAAGAAAAAATAAGAATAAAAGTCATTAAAGCGACGTAATACATCGGTGCATCAATTCCATGTAAAAAAGGGAAATGAGTAAAAACCTCATCGGCAATAGGCCAGGAATCGATGTTTTTGAATCTCGAAAAACCGTATGAAACAATAAAACCAGAAAAAGTTAAAGCATCTGAAACGAGGAAGAACCACATCATTAACTTACCATAACTTGCATTTAAAGGCTTGTTTCCACCTTCCCAAATTTCAGAACTAAGCTCAGAATCAGAACTCGTTATATCCATCTTCAAAATCAATATTCTTACAAAACAAATTTAATTTATTTTAATAATTTAATATTAAAAAAGAGAATAAAAATAACCACAAAAATCCAAGAAAATGCCAAAACATTTCAGCAAGATCAAATCCGAGAGTTTTTTTGTCTGAATATTTTTTATTTAAAGAATTAGTTAACACAACCATTAAAACAATTATACCTGAAAGAAGGTGCAGAAGGTGAAGCATAACAAGTACATAAATAAATGAAGTTGATATTGAGCTTTCAGGACCAGTAAAATAGAATCCCTGATTTATGATTTGTTTAAATCCATCAAATTGAAGAATAATAAAAATCACAGCTAAAATTAGTGTTAACAATAACATTAAGTTTGCATTTTTTATCTCTCCTTTCCTTAGCATTTTTTTTGAAATCCACAATGTGAGGCTACTAAAAATTATGACTAAAGTACTCCAATAAAATGGTGAAGGGAAATTAAATTCAATTATCCAATCAGGTCTTTGACTACTAACAATGTAAGCGCTTGTCAGACCCGCAAATGTCATGGTCATGCTAATCATCCCTGCCCACAACATCATTTTCTTTGATTTACTATTTACAGTACCATTTTCTCTCATGCTAAAAAATATTTATCAAATATTAATACCAATTGAACTAAACTTAAATAAAAAATACTAACAACTATGAGCTTTCTTGCAGCCTTGTTTGATTTTTTTACCATTAAATTAATAGAAAAATATAACATTATAATTCCTAAAATTAGGATTAATAACGCAGAATTTTGAGTTAAGCTTAGACTCCCAGAATAGTGAGTATATGGAATTAGTGAAATTAATATCATCCAAAGTGTATAAAATGTAATTTGAAAAGCAGTTTTACGATCTTTCCTACCTGTAGGTAACATTTTAAATCCAGCTTTTTGATAATCTTCATGCATCACCCAACTAATCGCCCAAAAATGGGGAAATTGCCAAAAAAATTGTAACATAAAGAGTATCCCGGGTTCTATTCCAAATTTGTTAGTAGCTGAAACCCAACCAAGCATAAAAGGAATTGCTCCAGGAAATGCTCCAATGAAAACTGATAATGGAGTAATTGTCTTCAAAGGTGTGTAAATGGAAACATAGATTAAGATTGAAAAAAAACTAAAAAATGCAGTTTTTAGATTTAGTTTGTTCAAAAGAAAAAAACCTATAATTATCATTAAAATAGAAATGATTAACGCATTTAAAATACTTATTCGTCCCTTTGGAATTGGTCGATTTTGAGTCCTTTGCATAACTGCATCGTAATCCTTTTCAATAACCTGATTAAGGGTATTTGACGCACCCACCATACAAAAACCTCCAAGGAATAAATAAAGAATGTGAGGTGCTTCTACAGTTTCTGTAGCTAGGAGATACCCAGTTATTGAGGAAAAAACAACACTAATTGATAAACGACTCTTCGTTATTTCAAAAAAATCTTTGATAATGTTTGTTTTTAAATGGTCAAGTTTACCAACTAGCATGTCAAGACTGGTAATTTTAAAAATTATTATTTAAAATATTTTACTTTTATTGTAATCGGAATGTAATAGGTATGCTAAAAGGAACTCTTACTGCTCGACCCCTCTGCTTTCCTGGAGTCATTCTAGGAAGTTTAGCTATTATCCTTTGTGCCTCTTTCTCTAAATTTTTGTCAGGACCTCTCATTCTAATCGAAGTTATACTGCCATCCTTATCAATAACGAAATTAACATATACTCTACCTTGGATTCCCATTTCTTGAGCAATTTCTGGATAACGAAAATTTTTTCTTATGTGTTTGTTTATTTGTTCTTGAAAACAATCCCTTCTTTTTGACTTTGCGACTCTTTCACATCCAGGATAAATAGGAACATCTTCGATAACTGCAAATGGAACATCTACATCTTCAAATTCCTCTTCAACTTCTACTATCTCGACAATTTCTTCTTGATCAGTCTCAGTTGATTCAATAATTGTCTCTTCAATTTCTTCTTCATCTTCAACTATCTCGATAATTTCTGGAGCAGGGGGTGGTGGTGGTGGTGGCGGTGGAGTTTTAATCTGCTCAGTAATTGGGATTTCTTCATCATCTTCATCATCAATATTTAAAGATTCATAGCCATAACCTGACCGGTCATACGTCTTCCATTCAATAGCCCTCCATGATATAAAAAGGATAACAACAAGACCAACAGCAAAGTACAAGTTGCTATTCTTTGTTAAGTCAGCTTTTGGGTTTTTTTTAATCTGCATACTCTAATTTGGTGCTAATTTAAAAAAATACGTGGTTACGCAACAACTTTTTTAATAGTTTTTGACACTAAAACAAAAGTTAAAATTCCAACGCAATTTGAAAATAAATCTAATATCTCAAATGACCTATGAATTAAAAAAAAGCCTTGAACAAGCTCAAGCGAAAAACCAACAAAAAAAGAAATGAAGATTGATATTAATTTTGGATTTGTAATATTTATTTCCTTCAAAAGACACAGGTAAATTGATATTGTGTATGTGAAATAAACAAAAAAATGTAACAGTTTATCTGGGCTAAAAAAATTATAAGTCTCAACTACCCTAATTTGCAGCGGTATGACTGAAAAAAAAATAATTAAAAATGAAAATAAAAAAGTAAAATAGGTAAACTTAAATTTAAGCACCAACTAATTTTTTATATTGCTCAGAATTCAGAAGATCAGACGTATCAGAACTATTTAATTTAATTTTAATCATCCATCCTTGACCGTATGGGTCGTCGTTTACCAACTCAGGTTTTTCGTTTAGCTCTTCGTTTATTTCGATAATTTCACCTGCAACTGGCATAAACAAATCTGAGACAGTTTTTACAGCCTCAACAGTTCCAAAAACTTCCTCTTTTGAAAAATTTGCCCCAAGTTTTTCAATTTCAACATAAACAATATCTCCTAGCTCTCCTTGAGCAAAATCAGTTATTCCAATTGTAGCTACATTATCTTCTATTGATATCCACTCATGGTCCTTAGTGTACATCAATTTTTCGGGTATATTCATGAGATTAAATTAAGAAAACAAATATAAATTTAACTTAAAATAAAAAAAATTTAATTTCCAAAATTGTATTGAATTGAAATACCAGAACGTATACTTGTTTGAGGGAAAGCCGTAGATATTGCAAATTTTGAAAAATTATGGTCATAGAAAAACAAGGCTGTGAGATTTCTTGACAACATATAATCAGCAGTTACTTTGATTGACCAAAGTGTTTGTCCTGCTGTAACTTGGTTATTATCAACATTGAGGCTCCTTAAAATTGTTATGTTATCTCTATATGACAAGTCCGCCTTAATATTTAAATCTCCCTTCATGGTTCTCCTTCTGCCTCCAATATTGGTTGTAAATGGAATGTCTTTTAATCTATACCCCAGACCAAATATATATTCATCACCTCTTGTTTCAGTAAGTATGTTGTTATCTAAGCTTAATGACAAGGCCCTATCCGTCTTCAATTCGGTGAGAATTTTTAGCGAGTTTTTTAATTCAACATCAAGCCTGATAAGAGGGTTAAATTGTTCTACCAAATTAATATTCCCAAAAAGTATATCCGACAGGTAATCTCCATATTGATTTCTTTGTTCAAGTTGATTTGGATTATAATCTAAATTTGATTGAAATTGGTTTATTGTATAACTTGACCTGTAACCATGAGATATAGAAAATCTGTTAAATAATTTTCTAACTGATTTATTATTCATTAAACCTGTATATCTAATATTCCAATTCGGTATTGGTACATTTTTAATTGGGTTTAAAGACACATTATTTGGATCACTTCCCGTGTATGCCGAGTAAAACGAAGCAATTATTACATCTTGTTGATTTTTAGAGTATCCAGAAGGAAACGTATTTATGTTATCTGAAACAGGGATACCTCGAGACTTAGCTAGCCTATTTGCGATAATTATTCTATTTTGCCTAAATCTACTAAAATCTGAACCACCCCTCCTAGATCTTCGAAATGCTGTTCTTATCATAATAGTAGAAGTCCCATAATTACCATAAATGTTCCTGTTAAAAGGTATGTATGTGTTTTTACTTATATTAAAGTTTTCGGTTATATTTTCAGAATAATCTCGTTCTGCATTCAGGTCTACTAAAAAACTCTTACCAAACCTCAACTGCCCATTTATGCTTAGTTGATTATTCCGTACTTGTGAGAAGGGTTGATTAAATCCATCAAAATCAGTCAACATCCCCCTTTTAGCGATTTCATACCTTATATCTGACTGGCTTCCAAAAGTAAATGCCAAGTTAGGATCAAAAGACCCCAAGAAGCTCACAGATGGTAAATATCCGGGTATAACTTTTCCATTATTTTCTGAATAAGAAAATCGTAATCTTTTAAAATAATTTAAAATATCCACGGTTGATTTAAGCAATTTATTCTTCCTGCTTTTCTTTGAAATAGAATCATTAGGTTTGGATAAATTATTATTTGGTGATCTTTGCCTTTTATTCTTTAACCTAAGGATTTCGTATAACTTATTTGTCTGTATAGAGGCATTTATAGTTTTTGTGTTTGCGTTTTGAATTGTATTAACTATACCTAATTTTTGTCCGAGATCATTTTCTACTTCTGATAAAATGTCAGACCCACGTATCCAACTAAAATCTCCAGAATAATTTAAATCAGAATCAATGAAACTTAAAAATTTAAAAAATTTAAACGGTAGCTTGTAGGTTAAATTCAAATTTTGAAAATGTCTATTTGGTTCTCCTTGGTCAAAAATATTATACCAAATATTTTGTATTTTCTTGTATTCCTCATTTTGGTCGTTAAAACGATTCCTAATTATTCTACTAGTCGATGAAGTGAAATTTACTCTTGCAGATCGTGTCAAATTATATTGTAAGTTATATGTGTTATCTAATAAATAATTTCTTTGAACAAGAACTGGTAAAGCTAATAATGATTTTTCAGTTTTAACATCCATATAAACATCCCTGAATTGTTGAGAATTTAAAGTTCTGTTTATGTTCGCTGAAAAAGAAAAACTTGAGGGCAAAGGATTAAAATTGATATTTCTTAACCATTCAAAGTATTTTTTATTATTCAAAAATTTTATTTCTGAAAAGGGAGATATTTCTAAACTTTTAAAATTATAACCATAATTCCCCTGCAGCCTTATATTTTTATTATTTTGATTTTCAATCTCATAATTATGATGATATATTTCATTATATGAATAAGAAAAGTCAAAGTTTTCAATATTATAAAATTTTTTCTCCTCAGCTGTACCAATCTTCTTTACACCAACAATACTGATATTTTTTCTTTTTGTATAGTCAATAGCTTGGCTTTTAATTTTATTTTTTTCTCCAATTGAGCCAGAAGCGTCCATTCTATCTTTTAATTTTATATCCTGATAAAAAGGATCAAATTCGGGAGAAATTGTTACCTCTCCGACACTATAATTGAGTGGTATTTGAATTCCAAAACTAGCAGGTAACAATTTAGCGACATCTCCTGCAGTTGTAAAATCATATTGAAATAATTCTTCACGTGCTCTTTGATTTGGTGATTGGTCAATACTCCCAAAACCAATCGAAGAATACCGGGTATTACCCGAAAAATTTAAAAAGTCTGCCATATTCCCATCGATTGATCCTATTGAAGCCCAGCCTCCCTCATTTTCGATTCCAGCTATTCTCAGTTCATTAAACCAAACTTCGCCACATAAATTGTCACCAATTATTTTCGATGGATTTTTTACACCGATCATCATTGTCCTAACTGAACCTAGTGACGGATTTCCTTTAACCGAAATCCTGTAGTGTTTACTACCAGATAAATTAGAAATTACAGTAAATTCATCTACTTCATTCATTTCTACATCATAAAAAGAAGCCTCTGTTAAAGAATTTTTGCTTAAATATTTAGACTTGATTTTGGATAATAGTTCCACAGGGAAGTCTATTGAATTAGAGTCTGGATTCCAAACATCTTCTGAACTTATTCTATTTGAAGAATTTTCACCAAATTTAGTTGGTTTTAATGGGACTTCAATTTGATAATAATTGTCTTGATAATCCGTTCCAATCCTTAAAAAAGCAACTAATCTTCTATCAAGCTCGTCAAAATTACCCTCTCCCGGAAGTGGATTATTTCCTTGGATTGATTCGGCATGTATATACATCTTTAACTTTTTATACTGCCTTAGATCAATATCTACATTTTTAAAAACTCCTCTGTAATCCATGGGCTTTAGATTACAAAATCTAAATGATAAAGATTGTTCATTTTGTCTCACTATTGTATTGTTATTATTTATTTGTTCCCTTTGAATATCAGGAGGCAAAACATAGTTAATTGGTATTCTATTTTCATTTTCTAAAATATTTACAGTACTTATATCAACAGTAGTGTTAAAAGAATAGATTAAATTTTCATTAAGGGATTTATTATATCTTCTCCAATCACCCCTCACTAAGTCAAGTGTTCCAAACCTTAATATGACTGGGTCTTCAAAATCTTTAAGTACCATTCTCATAAATCGTATTGATCTCAAATCCTCAATTCCATTGATATTTTGGTAGTAGTCTTTAAAATTAGTATCAAGGTAATAACTCTTGTCGATAGGTACCTTGAATTGAATCCATCTCGTAGTTATCGATCTTCCATTAGGTAATGTCACACTAATATTTTCTCTCACATCTGTTACAAATGGGTGGTTACCCACGTTCATTTCCTTTTTTATAGGAACTTTATATTCAAAATAACTATCTATTGTATTCATGGTCTGATCTCTATTTATGTCTTCAGTGTCTGGCTCGGTAGTGCTTCCTCTATTTTCATCAGAAAAAGATACAGGTGAATTTCCGTCTGTCCCATTATAGTTTTTGTATCTATCAATTATACCGCCCTGAGCTTGGAGGAAAAATTGATAATTATCTCCTGCTGGATCACTGTCTGGTCCGTTTGGATAAAAAATCTTTTCTTCTTCATCATTAAGACCATCTAATCCAACATCTTGGAGATTTCTGTCACTTTCAACTGAGTTAAACGCATACAAAAGGGATTGAGAAGAAGGTGTTCTACCCCAATTACTTGTTTTTATTGATGTTGCCTCAGAACCAGGTAGTCCATTTTCAAATTGTTTTCTCCCGTCTGGTAAAATATCTTCTGAAATATTCCCAAGATGAAAAATTAAATTACCCAAATCTTTATTTTCTCCGTCAACTTCATCAAAAGTGTCTAATAACCAAAATTCTATAAATTCCACATTAGCTTGTTCAAAATTTGTTGAATTGATTGCTCTCATAATTCCACCCCAGTTTGATTTTGCATTTTGTTCAAATGAAGACTTTTCTTGATTATTATATGGTCCTTTTTCACTTGGGAAAAATGATAAATCCAAAGTATTTTGAACAGTAGATTGACCTTGGACCAGATCCTGCTCGGGAAATATTTCATTTATAAAAATTCTCCTTGTTGTATTCAGAGAAATATCATTGTTAGAAATATCGTCAGGTCTAAATTGTCCCGAGTAAAAAACAGGATCTATAGTATACCATGCTAATTTTGCTCTCTTATAACCTGACTTAATGTTATCTTTTCCATAATCATCATCATATTTTTTTTGCCTTGGTATACTTGCCAATCTCCATGCGAAGAATCCTTTAACATCAATATTAGTTTGAGCCCCCTCAAAGTCATCTAAATAAACGTTTGCTTCTCCCTGAAGTTGAGTGTTTCTTGGATTTCTAGCTAACAACCTAGCAACTTCAGCTCTTACTGATATTTTTGACTTTTCATTTGTCTGTATTGTTGGGATGTAATTAACCAACTTTGTTAAAAAAGGAACCTCTGTGGAAAAATTAGTGTTCAAACCAATCATTGTGTTGTTTACGGGCTCTGTTCCATAATTTGCTTTTTGAGTAAGTGGATTTTCACTTAAGTTAATTAAAGTACCACCAATAGTTGTATTATTGTTTAGCTGATGAATTAAATCAAATCCTGAAAACCTCTTATTTTGCTGTCCAAAAAAAGTATTGTTTTCCACTGATATTTTGATTGGGATATTTGAGGCTTTTAATCCTGGATCAAGAATCTTAACTCTCCCTATTTGATAGTTAACAGAATAATCTACACCTTCCCTTAAAAGTCTTCCGCCCGCCGTAACTTGAACCGACCCTCTAGGAATATTAAATGCACCTATAGAAATTCCATCTGAATCAGCAGTCTTATACCTTCCTTTCAATTGAAATTTATTTTTTTCTGTTGATTGAAGTGCTGCAGCCTGTGTGAGAGAATACATTTCCCAGAAAACATATTTTTTTTGATTTAAGTTATAAGTTTCTCTATTTTCGTAATCTTCGAATGTGTTTTTTTCAGCTGATAATAAATCAAATAGAGTTTCACCAAATGGTTCGATAGTAGGGAAAATTATTCTTCCATATTTCTGATCAACAGTAATACCAGGAATAAAATCGAAAAAACCGTCTCCTCTAGGTTCGGGATCATTATATATATTTAATTTATCTAATCCAAGAGTTCTTAAAAGTACGCTTTTACTCAAATCTTGGGGCCATATTTCGTCATCCACTGATGACAAATAATTAAGTGGTGAAGGGTCAGAATAAAGAATATTTAGTCTGAAATCTTCTTTTTCAAGTTGAAAAGCACTTGTATTATATATATTTTTCATCATTAGGTTCCAAATAGGCTGATCGACACTTGTTAAACTACTTTTTAATAATTTAATTATTAAGTTTTCAGTATCATCCTTTTCAATTGAGATAGTCATCGAGTTAGTTCCAACCTGCCCACTATTGGCAAATTCTCCCACCTGGAAAACTTCGCCTCTGTAAGTAAATTGAAATGAAACACCTAGAATCTCATCGTTACCTAATCTTTGATTCAAGGATATATACCCTAATTGTGGATGAAAAGTATATTCAGATGGATCTAATTTTCGTGCACTCTCTAAAATAGCGTAATCAATACCCTCTTGAACTACTGTATTTAATTGACCAAAGGCCTGAGAAATTGTTCCTTTGTCTCTTATGTTTGAGTCAATGTAAGATCCTGAACCAATCTTTTCTGGATTGAACTTGTTTGAATTATTCGATGGTAAAAATTCTAAACTACTAGAATTGATAAAATCGTCATCCAGTTTAGCTAATCTTGTATTTTCTGGGTTACTTTCACCTATATCTTGAAGAGCAACCAGATTTCTAATGTTGTTGGTTTGAGCCTGACGATTAGTTATCCAAACCTCAATCCTTGTGATTTGTATTGGAGAGTTTATAAAAGGGTATGTCTTTAAAAATTTATTATAATTATCTCTAAAGTAGTGAGCTAAAAAAAAATGTCTGTCGGCTTCATAATCTAGAGCATAAATTGAAAAGTCTTGGAGTGTACCCCCACCCTGAGAGACAACGGATTGCGACTGTGACCTTTGTTCTGCGAATACACCCGTAATACTAGTTCTGCCAAATTTGAGTTGTGCCTTAACTCCCATCAAACTCTGAGCACCAGTAATTAAGGTACTATTTATAGGCATATTTATATTTCCAATATCAATATTTTGGAGGATTGCATCTTCAGTGACATTTTTGTTTAAAAAATTATTTAACCTGTTTTGGTATGCACCTGAAAAACTTTCAAGGCTATTTGCATTATCTCTAAGCGTGTTTAGCTCGCCCCTTACTTTATCAATTGAATTTTTTGAATCAGTGATTAGATTGTCAACTCTGTCCATTTTATCTTGTATATCTTTTGGAATGTAACTAGAAATCTCCCTTGTTTTTGGAGGATTGAACTCTAGCTTAACTAAATTTTGGAAATCAAAGGTTGACTCGGTATCATAATTCGCAGTAATTTGTAATCTCTCTCCAATATTTCCAATCAAACTGAGATTAATTCTTTGGTCAAAATCGAATCCAAAGTTTCTTCTATTTCTGGGAGAGAAACTTGGGTTATCTGTTTTTTGATATCTGAAGCCAAGGTCAACTCCAATAGAACCCTGTGGTTTAACATCAAGTTTATTACTTCCAAAAATTGATGAAAAGAAATTAGAATTAACATACAAGTCTGGTAAAAGATCTTTTTGAATTTCTTCTAGCTCCTTATTATTTGATCCTATTGCACGAACCTTATTTTTAAAATAGGATTCAATTCCTTCTTTTAAAATTAGTTGTGAGTATTCTTTGGGGGAAAGAACTAACGGCAAATCTAATCTTATGGGCTGTTTTTTTAAATCAAGAATGAAAATATTTGTTACAGGATCATAATTATAAATTTTTGATAATTTAACTTTTATTGGATTTATGGTGAAATACTCAGCCTCTCCCGAACTTAAATTTTGAGCATAAATTTGTATCTCAGAAAAAAATGAAATTATGACTATATAGAATAAAATGCCATAATTAGAAAAAAAATACCTTATTTTTTCAATCAAAGATGTACTATAATTTATTCAAAGCCTGTTTGATA
>CETK01009078.1_pt1 | contig 11666 bp, 12 predicted proteins | sample 361431 | NCBI WGS metagenome assembly CETK01 (sample SAMEA2622452, study PRJEB7988) | marine metagenome | biome: marine biome (ENVO:00000447); feature: surface water layer (ENVO:00002042); material: "saline water (ENVO:00002010), including plankton (ENVO:xxxxxxxx)" | depth 5 m | reverse complement strand
AGGAGCCGTGACGCCATTGGCCATGGTTACTGGTGTTCATCATGCTGTAAAATTATATATGGACAGTCGCTTGCGCGAGGTCGTTTATCTGTACATGCATCCGCTTGTCAATGACCGCACTGTCGCAATGAGGCCTGAGGATGTTGAAGCATTCCTGAAGCAACTTGGAGCTATTGTGAACTGGTTTGAACTTTGACAGTTTTTAAGCCAGTACCAAAACAAGACCATTTTACAATTAAGGCTACAGCTCGGCCTATTAATTTGTTACACAAAGTCGTATTTCTTGCATACTTTTATTTGGATTGACCCATGAAAGACCCGATTATTCCTAACGTACCAGCTGTTGATGCCGTAGACGTCACGATTGATAATTTTATGTCTGAAGTCATTGAGGAAAGTAACAGCAAAGCAGTAATTGTACAGTTCTGGGCACCTTGGTGTGGCCCGTGTAAACAGCTTGGGCCAATATTAGAAAAGGTGATTTCCGGCCATAACAACGTGCGACTTGCCCGAGTGAATATTGATGAAAATCAGCAGATTGCTGCTCAGATGCAGGTCCAGTCTGTCCCTACTGTTTATGCGATTGTTGAAGGCCGACCTGTTGACGGGTTTGCTGGCGCTCAACCTGAGTCTGCAGTTCGGCAGTTCATTGAAAAGGTTATGCAGGGGGCCCCAGGTGCGGTGGATATCAGCCCATTACTCGACGCTGGTGAAGCGGCTCTCGAAGCTCAGAATGCAAAACAGGCCTTATCTGAGTTTCAGCAGGCTCTGGCGGCACAGCCAGAATCTCTCATGGCTTTGTCTGGTCTTGTGCGTGCTTTGATCATGAAGGGTGATACTGAAAGTGCCCGTGAGATTATTGATAATCTGGGAGAAGATAGGCAGGTCCAGCCTGAGATGAGAGATGCCCTTGCTGCTGTTCAGTTGGCCGAACGGGCAGGGAAAACTGCATCTGAAATTCAACCGCTTCGATTGAAGCTGACTGCGCAGCCTGACGATCTGCAGGCGCATCAGGATTTGGCACTAGCGTTGTTTGCCAGTGGTGAAAATGAAGAAGCCATGGATATTCTCTTAGCTTCTATAAAACTCGATAACAGCTGGCAGGACGGAGCGGCAAAAACGCAGCTTTTTGAAATCTTCAATGCTCTCGGCCACACCCATGTAGATGTTGTGTCTGCTCGCAGGAAGTTATCTGCCTATTTGTTTTCCTAATTTCTGCTCTATATGTTAGTCGTGAAAGGATGAGAAGCGGCATTGTGCTGTTTCTAGCCAAATGCCATGTTCAGCGCAGCTAGTAAATTCAAGGGTAGACGTTATGGGCGCATCACGCGGTCCGTTTGAACCAGAATATTCAGAACTTCCAGGTCAGATACCTGTCTTTCCGTTGTCAGGTGCCTTGTTACTGCCTGGTGGGCGGCTGCCTTTGAATATTTTTGAGCCGCGTTATCTTTCTATGGTGCGTGATGTCATGGCACAGCCACATCGCCTAATAGGCATGATTCAAAGTCGTGATGACAGTGAAGATGAAAAGCTTTTTGATGTGGGATGCGCTGGCCGCATAAGCAGCTATTCTGAAACAGATGATGGACGTATGCTGATTACATTATCAGGCACATCACGTTTTCGTCTTCTGGACTGTGATGATGGGGCAGCTGGCTATCGATTAGCCAGTGTCTCCTGGTCTGAGTTCAAGTCTGACCTTGTTCCCTGCGAGACAGAAATTAGCCGTAAACATCTAATTGATGTGTTGCGATATTATTTTAAGCTAAAGGGCTTCACAGTTGATTGGGATCATATTCAGAATTGTGAGGATGAAAGACTAGTTTCTACTCTGTCCATGATTTGCCCGTTTGAAGTTCCTGAAAAACAGGCCCTTCTTGAAAGTGTGGATTTGACATCTCGGGCTGAGCTCTTAATTGCCATATTAGAAATGGCCAGCCATTCTGAACATGATGACCAAGGCGCAAAACACTAATTCAGCCCTACTTTCACTGCTGGTCTGCCCAGTCAGCCTGTCTGGTTTAATTTATGATAAAGGTCAGGCCGAGCTTGTCAGTTTACGAACTCGTTTGGCCTTTCCTATTAAGGATGGTGTGCCGATCATGATGACTGAGGCGGCCAGGCTAATGAGTGATGATGAAGTTAATAGGTTGCGGGCGGCGCTTGTGCAATTAGACAATGACACAGGTAAAAAATAAAGGGAAATGTGATAAAATGATGACATATGACCACCCACAAGTATGGCCTATTGAAATTAGATGCAATTCAGAGCGGAACAAGCTTAATATACGCTTTGAAAATGGCGATCAAGCCGAGCTCAGCGCTGAATTGTTAAGGGTTGAATCGCCATCTGCTGAAGTTCAGGGACATGGGCCTAGCCAAAAACAGACGCCGCGCGATAAACAGGATGTCACTATTACAAAAATAACAGCTGTTGGCAGTTATGCTGTGCGTCTGACGTTTAGTGATGGTCATGATACTGGTATTTTCAGTTGGGACTTGCTTCATGATTATGGTCAGCGAAAAGAACAGTTGATGGCTGATTATCAGAAGCGCGTGGGTTCACTTAGGTGAGCAGCTGTTTATTTGGTCACCTGCTGTCTGATCTTCTTAACTTTCCAGAAAGCAAGGGGGCTGAGGCCAACTTGCCACCCATAGCTAGATCAGACAAAAGCCGTTTAGCCGGCAGTTGACCTAAGACTGACATGCCTTTACAGGCCATCTGATAAAGTGGCCCGGGTTTTCGGGTCAGCAGCCTGTTAAGCCCCTGTGTTGCAAACGTCAAGGCCAATATTTCAAGTTTTCGTCTGGACCGATAAGCTGCAGCGACTGAGGCATGAGAGGGTGTGAGGCCACTGCAGGCGCCATTCTGCAAACAGTCCAGCAAAATAGCCACATCAGCTAAAGCCAGATTGAATCCCATGCCAGCTAATGGATGTAGAGCATGTCCTGCATCACCTGCAAGAATGAACCCCGGCTTACTAATGCGCGGACAAAAGTGTGGTTTTAGAGGCCAAGTCAAAAGGGTGGAAGCTTGAGTAAGTCTGCCTAAATAATTGCCAAAAGCGGCATTAAGCGTGTCTTCAAATGAATTTTTATCCTGCCTTGTTAGGGCCTCTGCTTCACTGTTTGGCAAAGACCAAACAATAGAAGCTGTTTTAGTACTGATTGGCATGAGAGCTAGTGGACCAGAAGGCAGAAAACGTTGATAAGCTATTGTTCCGATGGGCCGTTCTGTCTGCACAGATGTAACAAGGGCTGTTTCATTGCGGCTCTGGTCGATTACAGTAAATCCAGCCTGTTTGCGTAGAAGGCTGTTCGCGCCATCGCAGGCAATAACAAGATCGCAGCTCCAGCTTTTCCCTGTGCTGTCGAGCAGAAAATTTGGCTGGCCGATTGTCATCGTCTCTATCGATACAAGCTGTATTTTCTGTTTGGACAGCTGAATATTGGTTTCGGTCTTGCAGGCTGTTTTCAAATCCTGATTTGATACTACCCATGCCATGGGTGGGTCAGCTTGTTCCCAACATAAAGGCCAGCCTTTATTGTTGTCTGTGTCTTGCGGAGTGCCTGCAACGGCAATCTGTGTTATGGGGCAGGTAGGCTCTTGCAGACTGGTCCAGATGCCTAATGCGTCCAGCATCATCTTACCAGCGTGATGAATGGTGGTTGTGCGGGTGTCTTTGGTTTCTGCTTGGCTGTCTTGTGGACCTAAAAACCAAATGAAATCAAAGCCGGAATGCACAAGGCTCAGTGCTAGAACTTGTGTAGTTAACCCGCCACCTATTAGAGCAATTGGTGTATGCTGATATGTGCGTTCCTGTGTCATTTTACTGTTATTATCTATCCACCATTTTGGCCTCAGCGAAAGCTGTCTTAGCCACATCCAGAAGATTCCATCTTGAACCAACAAGAAAGGTGGAACACCCTGTTGCCCTTTTGCGCCAGTCAAAATGGTCTAATTTATACTTATAGCCAGTATCAATTAGATACGTGCCAATTCTGTGCAGAAAAACAGTAGCTGTCATCAAAATGCTCACTTTATACCAGAATAAGAACCACCATGTTGCTCAGTCTCCTTGACTGTATTAATGTGCGCAGAAGTCATCTTCTTTAACCTCTTCAGCCTTTGGTGAACAGTTAAATTTATGCTTAACCCTGATTTTTCAATTTTTAATGATAATATGTTCGCTCAGGTCAGGCAGATACTGAATGGTGTAACTGTTCATACCAATGAAGAGCTTATTGATGTGACTGTGGGTGAACCCAGAATGCCGCCACCAGACTGGCTTGTTGACCAGCTGATGGCTGAATCAAAAAACTGGCAAGCCTATCCAAAAGCTTTTGCTGATCAAGCTTTTTTGGATGATTTATATGTTTATTGCCAGAGCCGTTTTCCTGATATAGCTGGCCAGTTTGACATGGACGACCATGTTGTTCCTGTTCCGGGCACGCGCGAGCCGCTTCATCTTCTTGGCTATTGTGTGCGAGGGGCTAAACAGGACAGCATAGCCTTGGTCACGAATCCATTCTATCACGCCTGGCGGGCCGGTGCATTGATGGCTGGAGGAGAGATTGTCTACATAAATGCGGCTGCTGAAGATGATTTTTTGCCCAATTTAGCCAGTCTGGGCAAAGATGTTCTGGCCCGTTGTAACATTCTTTATTTATGCAGCCCGTCAAACCCGCATGGCAAAATTGCCTCTGCTGATTATATCGCCCATGCCCTTCAGCTTGCCCGCCAGTTTGATTTTCTTCTTGTTGTTGATGAATGTTATATTGATATCTGGCGCCAGACCTGTCCAGTAAGCGCGCTGGAAGTGGCAATAAAAATAGCTTCCGCTGGTCAGCTGCAGGAAGGTTCTGACCCCTTTTCCCATTTGATCGTTCTGAACTCACTTTCCAAACGGTCAAATGCAGCGGGTTTGCGGGTGGGATTTCTGTGTGGTGACCGGTCTCTTATTTCAGCCTACAAGCAGATTGTGGCAAATGGGGCAGCGCTGGTGCAGACGCCGCTGCTCAGGGTCGCAGGCGCACTCTACCGGGATGATGAACATAATCAGTTAATCCGCCAGCATTACACCACTTCGTTTAATCTGCTGGCAGATCATCTGCCTGTTATCATTCCAGAAGGTGGCTTCTTCTTATGGTATGATGTGCCGGAAGCCTTTCAGGGCGATGATGTGGCCTGCGCCCTACATCTGTACGCTCATTGGGGGGTGAAGACTGTGCCGGGGTCAGTAATGGCACAGCAGACAGAAGCAGGAAATCCCGCGGCCGGATATCTTCGTCTCGCAATTGTTCATGATCATGATGTGATCAGCAAATTGGGGATACGGCTGGCTGGTTTTGAGAAAAGCCTATGAGTGATACTGAAGACAAACCGTCCCTAATGTCCGCTAGTCTGCGGTCTTTCCTCTGGCAACGGATTGTAGAATTACTGGGCTTTGCTATCTGCATGGTCTCGCTTTGTTTGCTGCTGGTTCTGATCACAGCTAACGAAAATGACCCCTCATTCAACACGGCTTCTGCACAAGAGATACAGAATTGGTTTGGTTCGGCAGGCGCACATGCATCTGCTGGACTGTATCAGATGTTTGGGTTACCTGCTTTTTGCTTTAGTTTGGCGCCCTTAATCTGGGGGTTGCGCCTCATCACGGACAAGCGTTTGCACAGGTGGAAATGGCGTCTGCCTGTGCTGTTCATCTCTGTCCTACTGCTCAGCATGGCTGCATGTAGTGTGTTTGATACTACGGTAACAGACCCGCGCGGCGGACTGGTGGGGCGCTACTTGGTTGCGGCTATGATACCTCTGTTAGCTGACATGAATTTGCCAGACAGCCTGTCAGTTCGCCAGTTTATCGGCAGCATATCAGCGATTCTTGGGACGGCTGCTTTTCTCTGGGCTTCTGCGCTATCACAACGGCACTGGACAGGGCTTGTTGTTGTGCCGCGCTTTTTGAGGATGATTAGCCAGCGCGTTAAAGATGGTCTGCGCCGTCGGGCAGAAAAAAAGGCAGAAGCCCAGCAGTTTAATCCAAAACCAAAACGGCAAAAGACAACATCAAAGGCAGATAAAAAAGCAAGACGGGAACCTGTTTTAATGCAGACCGGCCAATCAGAGGCAATAACAGATAAAGCTGCCGCTGCTTCTGCTGGAGCAGCGAAGAAAGTGCAGTCCAGTTTTAATTTTGAAGGTAATGACATATTTAAACTACCCCCTTTGAAATTGCTGAAGCCCCCTTCAAAAACAAAAGCAGGCGCGGCGCGGGATGTCCTGGAACAGAATGCTCAACAGCTGAAACAGGTGTTAAGTGATTTTCGGATTCAAGGTGAAATTGAGGATGTCCGTGACGGGCCTGTTGTAACTCGTTATGGGTTGAACCCTGCGCCGGGTACGAAATCACAACGGGTGATCGCTTTAGCTGATGATATTGCCCGGTCAATGGCTGCACTTGCAGTACGCGTGGCTGTAGTTCCGGGACAGAATGTAATTGGCATTGAATTGCCTAATCAGGATCGGGAAACCGTGTTATTGCGTCATATTTTTGATCATCCGGACTGGCTGGCGGATCAAGGAAATTTGCCGCTAGCGCTGGGCAAGGATATTGCTGGAGGCCCGATCATCGCTGATCTGGCCCGTATGCCCCACCTTCTGGTGGCTGGGACAACAGGTTCAGGAAAATCTGTTGGTATCAACGGTATGATTTTATCACTTCTTTATCGCTACACACCTGATGAATGCCGCTTGATCATGATTGACCCCAAAATGCTGGAACTGTCGGTTTATGACGGGATCCCACACCTTCTGACCCCTGTTGTGACGGATCCGTCAAAGGCGATTATGGCACTAAAGTGGGCTGTACGGGAAATGGAGAGCCGCTATCGGAATATGGCCAAAATGGGTGTTCGAAATATTGATGGCTACAATGAACGTCTTGCAGAAGCGCGAAGCAAAGGGGAAGTTATGACCCGGCGGGTGCAGACAGGTTTTGATTTGGAAACGGGCCGCCCTGTTTTTGAGGAAGATGTTTTTGATCTGGCTCCACTGCCATTTATTGTTGTGGTGATTGATGAAGTAGCCGATCTTATGATGGTAGCAGGTAAGGAAATTGAATCAGCGGTGCAACGTCTAGCACAGATGGCCAGAGCCGCGGGCATACATGTCATAATGGCTACGCAGCGGCCGTCTGTTGATGTGATCACAGGCACGATCAAAGCGAATTTTCCAACTCGTATTTCCTTTCAGGTGACCTCACGCATCGACAGCCGGACGATTTTAGGTGAACAAGGGGCTGAACAGCTTCTCGGGAGGGGTGATATGCTGTTTATGGAAGGTGGCGGGCGTGTTGTACGTATACATGGGCCTTTTGTTGATGACCGAGAGGTTGAAGAAGTTGCTAACTTCCTGCGCCAGCAGGGTGAGCCTGATTACAATGAGAGCGTAACTGAAGAAAATGAAACTGGCATTGTTGAGCAGTCTTCGGCAGGGTCACCCGGCCTGCAGCCGGCAACTGGGAACAGTCTGTATGATGAGGCGGTGGCCCTTGTCGTTAGAGAACAGAAGGCGTCAACCAGTTTTGTGCAGCGCCATTTAAAAATTGGTTATAACCGGGCAGCAACTTTGGTAGAGGAAATGGAATCGGCAGGTATCATCAGCGCAGCAAACCATGTAGGCAAGAGAGAGGTACTTATTCAAAATGAGGATATTTAGGATTTTATCTGTATCTCTGAAAATTGCGCTGGCAGCCGGTCTTATAAGTTTTGCTCTACCTGCCCAGCTGGTGGCACAGTCTGCCGATGAAACAAAGCTGATTGCCCGTGCTGAACAGGCTATCTCCGACCTGATAACATTGAAAGCGACGTTCATTCAAGTCTCCTCAGATGGCAGCCTGGGTGAAGGCCGTGTCTATTTCCGCCGCCCTCATCAATTGCGGCTTGATTATGAAAATCCGGCGACCCTGTCAATTGTGACCAGCCGAATCTGGGTTTATGTAGACGACAAGATTGATAAATTTGTCCAAGCCCTCCCAGTATCAGAAACCCCATTTTTTCCACTTTTATCAGAAACCATTAGTTTTCGATCACAGGATGTGAAAACCTCTGCCAATCTTGAGGATGGCATTGTATCCGTCCAGCTGGATAAAGAAACTGGTGAAGGGGCTGGCAGTCTGCTGCTTGAATTTGACGCCAGCTCCTGGCAACTTCGCCGTTGGGTGATCACAGATGCACTGGGTATAACAACAACCGTGACTTTGCAGAATCCTATCTATGGGGAAAAACTGGACAATCGTTTGTTCGGCGTGCCGTCATATTAGAATTAGAAAAAATATGACCTTTCCCTCAGGCCATGATCCTCTGGAAAGCTGCCCGGCTGACCTCATCAATCGGCACCGGCTTACGGCTGGCTTTATCCACCAGAACATGAACAAAATGACCAGCAGCGGCAGCTTGTGTTTCGCCCTCTCTGAAAAGGCCGGTCTCATAAGTCACTGATGAGGTGCCCAGACGGATGATACGCAGACCAACGGCCAGCTCGTCCGGGTAGGCCAGCTCAGCAAAATAAGAACAGCCTGTTTCCACCACAAGATAAACGCTCTCACCGTTGCGAAAATCTAACAGATTATGGTCCAGTAAAAAAATGTTTACCGCCGAGTCAAAGAGCTTGTAATGCACCGTATTATTCAAATGGCCATAGATATCATTATCATCCCATCGAGTGTTAGCCTGCCAGAAATGGGCAAAATCGATGAGGTTGGGGGGCTTTTTTCTGGACATATCAGTTCTCTTTTTTTTTTAGCCTGTTTAAGATTAGAATTATGAAAGCAGTAATGAGAACATGTTTAATATTGATAATAGCCCTAGTCTTGGTGTTGAGCATTTATTTTATTGTTCCTCACTTGAAACCAAAAAATGATGCTTTTGCGACTCAAACGCCCTCATCGAGTGTCTCACCTAGGTTAAAAGGCATTTTTAAAGGCATGGGTGATGGTTTTTCGAGATAGGCAAATAACAGTTTCAATTATTTTAACCGCATCTTTTCCTTTATTATTGTTTGCCTATGTGATCTGGGCAACAGATATTAATTAGGTCTTCTTAATTCGCTCAGTTGTATAATATTTGATAAAGAATCAAAAATAAAATCTGTTAAACTCATTTCTGTAAATTGTATTCAACTCTTGGGGTAAAACAAAAATATAGAAGTTCGGATCAGCTAGCTAAAAGATAATAATATTTCAGGTTTTCTCGGATCATTTGGTGCATCGAGTTTGTGAGGTAGGGACGTCTCCCTAGGTGAACTTGCACAATTTCGACTGAAAGTTAATTCAAGCACCAGAGGAATCCCGGAAGTTGTAACAGGTGAGCTGTTATTTGCATGCACATGTATTAGAGTTAAGCTAAGCTTTTTGATGAAATAATTAATTTTATCAAGATGCAAATCTACGTCGTGAAATTCGATGGCTAGACCACAAATTTTTTCTTGATTTTGAATAATTGCCTCTAAACATCTGTACTCACTACCTTCAATGTCCATTTTCAAAAATAATTTTTTGCTATCCCAATGCTCAAAAACTTTTTCCATTGAAATGTGGATAGGTGGAAGATCTAAGCCAACAAATTTACCTATGAATATTCTTTTATCAGTGAAAAAGGTAGTAAACGAAAACGCTCTTCCTAAAAAATATAACGCCTTTAATAATTTGAAGGATGCTAGCCTTCGTCGTGCTTTTTTTAGCAATAGTTTCAATCCAGACGATGCATCAAAAGCCACGATAGGCACATCGTTAATCTTTGCAAAATTTTCCTCAAAGCTCCAGTCATCATATATTCCAAAAGACAATAGTTTGTCTGAAGCAGTTACGTCGGACTCTGATACTAGATATCCTCCATCATTTTTCCGCCCCAATCTTATGATGTCATCACAGAAATTAGGTTTCAAAGCACTTGATAGTAGAGCCTTCATATTAAGTTTCTCTTGAAAAAGTAAAAGAAAAGAAAAGAATAAAATCTCTCCGCGAAGTCGTTTTATTTGAAAATTAAGTTTTTAAACCAACTCACAAATTAGATTGAGATACTGGAAGCACTAGTTCCTTAATTTTATAGATTACAAAATAAAAGTAATAAGCAACAGAGTTTTTAAATTTGCTAATTTTTTCTTGGTTTGCAACAATTCCTTTTTCGCCATTCAATAGAGTCTCTTAAATTTTGAAATAACAAAATTGGCAGTCAATTAGTGGAAATTTTGCGGGAACTAGTTTTTAATGAAAATCGCAACTTGGAACATAAACTCAGTTAGACTGCGAATTAATCTAGTTATCAAGTTTTTGAAAGAACATGATATCGATGTGCTTTGTCTGCAAGAAACCAAGACACAGGATGAACAGTTTCCCGTTCAGGCATTAGCGGAGGCAGGCTGGCCTAATATCGCAATCCGTGGAGAAAAATCTTATAATGGGGTCGCTATTCTCTCGCGCTTGCCGTTGACTGATATCAGTCATCTAAATTGGACTGGCCGGACTGATTGCCGCCATATCAGCGGGGTTGTGAAGGGCCTGACACTGCATAATTTTTATATCCCGGCAGGCGGGGATGAACCTGATATTGATAAGAATCCAAAATTTAGTCACAAACTCAATTTCATCGCTGAGATGACTAAACATTTCTCACAGCAACAGCCTTCCCGCTCCATTCTGGTTGGCGATTTGAATATTGCGCCCTTGGCAGAGGATGTCTGGTCAACTCGCCAGCTACGCAACACGGTCTCTCATACGGCCATTGAGCGGAAAAATCTATTGGCCTTGGTTGAACAAGGCGGCTGGACAGATAGCGTGCGCGCTCATTTTGGCCCAAAAGAGGTTTTGTTTAGCTGGTGGTCATATCGAGCCAGAGATTGGGTGGCCAGCAACAGGGGCAGGCGCCTTGACCATATATGGGTTAGTAGGGATCTTGCCAGTAAGGTTGAGGCTGTTACAATTGAAAGCGCTATGCGTGGTGCAGAAAAACCATCTGACCATGTGCCTTTGACGATAACTTTGCAGTCGTAACGCTGCTATCTAAACTAAACTTTTGCTAGGCTGGGCAAAATGCCATAAAAGGCGTAAACTATCTATATAAATCAGCCGTCATATAGCAAATTTGCATGGACAAGACAGATGACCCTAGCAACTGATCTGCCCTTTTATAAAATGCATGGGTTGGGTAATGATTTTATTGTCCTAGACAGCCGCGATAACCAGCTCATGCCGGATGAACAGCAGATGCGTTGTCTGGCAGACCGGCATAAGGGGGTGGGTTGTGATCAGATTATGGTCATGCGGCCGTCTGACCAGGCAGGCACCATTCGGCTTGATATGTTTAATGCTGATGGCAGTCCGGCAGGGGCCTGTGGTAATGGTACACGCTGTGTGGCTCGGCTAGTTATGGATCAGGCAGGGTGTGATGACATTGGCATAGAGACAGTTGCTGGCTATCTGAAAAGCTGGCGGACAGATTCTAAAAGCGATGTCATCAGTGCCGATATGGGGCCGGTGTCATTGGACTGGCGGGATATTCCCACAAGCAGGGCTGTGGACACGCTAGCTGTTGACATGGGCTTTCCTGAATTAGGCGTTGCAACGCTGGTATCTATTGGCAATCCTCATGCTGTGTTCTTTGTTGAAAATGCA
>CETK01015763.1_pt1 | contig 11673 bp, 9 predicted proteins | sample 361431 | NCBI WGS metagenome assembly CETK01 (sample SAMEA2622452, study PRJEB7988) | marine metagenome | biome: marine biome (ENVO:00000447); feature: surface water layer (ENVO:00002042); material: "saline water (ENVO:00002010), including plankton (ENVO:xxxxxxxx)" | depth 5 m | reverse complement strand
ATTTCTCCCATTGGTATGTTTGTATCACACAAATTGCCACTCTCATACTCATATTCTTCTCTAATGTCAATTATTTGTACATCATTTTCATTGAGGCTTTCTATTTCTTGTAGTGTTATTTCTTTAATCATTTTTTATAAAATTAAAAAATGTATCGCCTCTTAATCCAAGTCTCAAACACTCGAGAGAAATCACGTCATTGGTGTTTATGTTTCCGAGATTCACGTTATGTCCAAGTAAATTTATAAAGTAGAGTTGTTGTTGTTTTTTTGGCGCCTCCCATAAGATTTTTTCTTTAGGGATTTCAGTTAGGATTTCTTCTATTAAGTCAGATCTGACTTCTCCACTACTACTGTAGAGCCCAACATTGCCACTTTCTCTTGCTTCTGCAATAACCTTCCATGATCCAGCGTCAAGTTCTTTTGCCATGAGTTCAATCCATTTTGATGGGGGAATTATTTTGTTTGAGCTTTTGTATCCAACCTCAGAAAAAATATTTAATTTTTTTTTAGAAAGTCTGTAAATGTAATCACATTTTAGATTATGTTCTAAGTTGATACTACCGTCTGAAATTTCAACTGTATCAAGTTCAAGCTTATCGATTAGGTCGCAATATTCATTAAACATTCCTCTAATAATATATGCTTCAAATAAAGTTCCACCTAGATAAACTTTTATGTTGTTTTTTTTATATAATTTAATTTTTTTGGAAATATTTTGGGTTAGTAATGATGTTCCAAATCCAAATTTTATTATATCAATATACTCAGACGAAGTCTCCATTAAGCCTTCAGCATCGATAGTTGAAAGTCCTTTATCCATGACCATTGTAAGTCCCTTTTCTCTGGATTTTTTGGGTCTTTCGGGGGTATTTGGTAAATGAATCATAATATGATATCTTAGATAATATTTGCAAAAATATTAAATTGATAAAATTTCAAGAAAATTTATCGAAATATTTTATAGTTAATGCCCTTAATAAAGTCAATTTCAGGAATAAGAGGAACTATACACCCAGAAGATAATGAGGGTTTATCAACTCAAGAAATTATTCAATCTGTTAATCAATTAACAAATTGGTTAATTGAAAATTCACCAAATAAAATATATAAAATTGCAGTTGGTAGAGATGCAAGAATTTCAGGTGAATCAATTTCAATAAAAATTATAAATCATTTAATCAGTCTTGGTATTAATATAATAGATCTAGGGTTAACCACCACACCCACCTTACAAATCGCTGTTTCAGAAATCACATGCGATGCTGGTATAATGATTACTGCAAGTCATAATCCAGTTGATTGGAATGGCCTTAAGTTTTTGAATAATTTAGGAGAGTTTCTCACATATAATCAAAGTATGAAAGTTTATGTTTCTAGTACCAAATCAAGAGAATTAGCACACAAGAAAGGTTCAGTAGAAAAATTAGACTTTATGCTAAATCATATTGAAAACGTAATTAATTTGTCTGATGTAGATTTAGATAAAATAAGAACAAGAAAATTTAAAGTAGTCGTTGATGGTATAAATTCCTCGGGAGGGATTTATGTCCCCTTTTTGCTAGAAAAACTTTCTTGTAATGTGATAAAATTAAATTGCAAACCGGATGGCAGGTTTGAACACAACCCTGAGCCTGTCCCTCGGAATTTAAAAAAACTTTCTAAAATGGTTAAAGAAACTGGCTCTGATCTTGGAATTGCAGTAGATCCAGATGTTGACAGATTGGTTTTGATATGTGAAGATGGTTCATTTTTTAATGAAGAAAATACAATTGTCGCGGTAACTAAACATATTCTTGAAAATCACAATAATTTAAATGTGGTTACTAATTTATCAACAACAACCGCTGTTAAAGAGCTTGTAAACAAGAATAATGGAAATCACTTTGAGTCTGCAGTTGGAGAAACGAATGTTGTTGAAATGATGAAACTTAAAAAATCAATTCTAGGTGGGGAAGGAAGCGGTGGAGTAATTTTTAAGCCCTCTCACTATGGGCGAGATGCATTGGTAGCTATATGTTTAATCTTATCTTACCTCGCCATTAAAAAAATATCATTGAAAGAGCTATTAGGAACATTACCAAAATATTTTATGATTAAGGATAAAATTATTTTTGATGAAAAAAACAATAATAAGATTCAAAAATATATTGATAAAAAAGTCGAATTTTGTAAGCAAAATAAAATAAAATTTTCTGAAATTGATGGTTTAAAAATGTGGTTTGATGATAAAACCTGGGTTCACATTCGAAAATCAAATACAGAACCACTCTTGAGACTAATTGTTGAGTCATTCAGCTCAGAAAATGCAAAAAAGATAAAACAATTGATTATAAAAGAAATTACATTTTTTTGATATGAAAAATATTTATTTAGATAATGCAGCCACAACTGAAATCGATATTGAGGTTATCGATGTCATGGTGAAAACTATGAGAAATAATTTTGGTAATCCATCATCAATTCACTCTGAAGGAAGAAAAACAAGGAGTTTAATTGAAGAATCAAGAAAAAAAATTGCAGATTTATTAAATTCTAGTCCCTCTGAAATATTTTTCACATCAGGGGGAACTGAGGCTGATAATATGGCTATCAGGGGGGCTGTAAGAGATGCGGGTGTAAGACATATTATTACATCAAAAATTGAACATGCTGCAGTTATAAATACAGTTGTAAATTTAGAAAACAAGAAAAAAGTTACAACTAGTTTTGTTAAATTAAATGAAGACGGTGAGATTGATTTAGAAAACTTAGAGTATTTACTTTCCAATAACTCTAATGCATTAGTTAGTTTAATGCATGGAAATAATGAAATAGGTAATCTACTGGATATTGAGAAGGTTAGTTTATTATGTAAAAAATATGGAGCACTTTTTCACTCTGATACTGTTCAAACCATTGGTCACTACAATTTTGATCTTTCTAAAACAAAAATTGACTTTTTAGCATGCTCTGCGCACAAATTCCACGGTCCAAAAGGGGTTGGGTTTTTATACATAAATAAAAATGTTGATATAACTCCCCTAATTCATGGTGGCTCTCAGGAAAGAGATATGAGAGCAGGCACTGAGTGTGTTTATGGAATAGTTGGTTTAGCTAAAGCAATGGAAGTTGCATATAGGGATTTAGAAAATCATAGAAATCATATAGAGACATTAAAACGGCATATGATCAATAAAATAAATAAAAGTCTACCTATGATCAAATTTAACGGTAAAAGTCTATCTCTAAAAAAAAGTCTTTACACAATTCTTAGTATTCAATTACCTCCACAAGAATTTGGAGATTTGTTAACTTTCAACCTTGACTTAATGGGTGTTTCATGCTCTGGTGGTAGCGCATGTAGTTCCGGAAGTATTAGCCAGTCTCACGTGATTACAGAACTAAAAAAAATTAAAGGCCCGGTCATTCGATTTTCCTTCAGCAAGAATAACTCCATAGATGAAATAGATTTGGCAATAGAAAAGTTAAATGACTTATTGGCTTAGTAGTAATGTAATCTTCTTACTTTTGAAATATACTTTGCTAATCTAATTACTTGTTTAGTATATCCAAATTCATTATCGTACCAAACATATAGCAAGATATTATTCCCATCATTTGATGAAATTGTTGCTTGAGAGTCGAAAATAGAAGCTCTAGGACTTCCTATTATATCGCTTGAAACTAACTCTTTGTCCATAGAATATTTTATTTGATTCACAAGAGAGCCCTCCAGAGCTGCATTTCTAATCAATTCATTTACTTCATAAACACTATATTTATTTTTTAAATCAAGATTAATTATCGCTAAAGAACCATTAGGCGTTGGAACTCTAATAGCATTTGCAGTTAGCTTATTTTTTAGAGATGGAATGACTTTAGTCACTGCCTTTCCTGCTCCAGTTGAGGTTATTACCATATTTATAGGAGCAGATCTTCCTCTTCTATTTTTTGAATGCATATTGTCTAAGAGATTTTGATCATTCGTGTATGCATGTATGGTTTCAATGTGGCCTTTAATGATGTTATTGTCTTCACTTATGACTTTAAGAATTGGAGCAATTGCATTTGTTGTACATGATGCAGCGGAAAGAATCTTATCATCGTTAATACTAATTATGTTGTGATTTACTCCGTAAACAACATTTGGCATATTTTGTCCTGGGGCGGTTAATAAAACTTTACTAATTCCTTTTAATTTCAAATGTCTTTCTAAACTTTTATAGTCTTTGTATACTCCAGTATTGTCGATAAGTAATGCGTCATTAATCCCATAGTCAGATAAATTTTTCATTGAATCTGAGTCAAAAAATTTTATTTTTTGGCCATTTATTAAAATTGATAAATCATCGTAATCTATTTCTAAGGAACTAGAAAAACTGCCATGAACTGAGTCTTGAATCAGTAGAGCACATCTTTTTTGTAATTCATCTTTGTTAATCTTTCTAAGTATAACCCCCTTTAGTCTAAGTTGCTGTCCTTTACCAGCCTGCTTTATCAGTTCACGAGCACACAATCTACCAATTCTTCCAAAACCAAATAAAACTACGTCTTTAGAGTTTTGTTTTTTATCATCAGAATTTTTTAGAAACCCAATTCTTTCGTTTAGAAACTCAATTTGATCATCGATTATGTTCTCTTTGTGTAAAAATTCATACGTAAGTTTCCCAATATCAATTTTAGATGGTGCTAAATCCATTTTTATTAAGTTTTTAGCAAGCTTTGCTGTTTCAAACACATTGATAGGTTTCTTGACAAAATCAGTAGCGTATTGATGCAGTCTCAATATATCTGAAATATTTTTATCAATCAAATGTCTTCTAAAAAGAACAAGTTCAACCCCCTTATTGTAAAGAAGGTTACTTACTGAACTAATTAAATCTGTTGCAGCTTTCTTTGCAGAAATGAATTCTTCTAGTTTTTCAGAGTAATTTTTTTTCATTTTAGTAAAAATAAATTCATTAATTGATACTTTTTAATTTTGGTAAATGTAGTTTTTTTATTTAATTATTTTTGTAGTATATAATTTTATTTGATGATTAGTTACACTAAATATAATTCATGTGGAAATGATTTCATTATCGTAGATAATAGACAAAATATTTTTGTAAGAAGTAAGCTAGTAGATTTTGTGAATGATAGTCAAAGTTATATTAAAAAAATTTGTGACAGACAAGATGGTATTGGAGCTGATGGTTTTATTTTGCTTGAGGATCCAAATAACAAAAAAAACTCATATAAGATGACATATTATAACTCCGATGGTTTAGTTTCGACTTTCTGCGGAAACGGTAGTATGTGTTGTGCAAATTTTGCTGCGAGAATATTAGGAGATTATAAAAAAGATTTTTTTTCTGGTGTCTTCGAAACTAGTCAAGGGGAGTTTTTTTTTAAAAGTAATTTTAAATCATTTGAAACCAAAATATCAATGATTGACGTGTTTGATATTCATACAAATGATATTGGTAAAGTAGTTGATACTGGATCACCACATATTGTAATTTACAGTGAAAAAATTGATTCAATTGATGTGGATTTTGAGGGACACCATATAAGAAATAGCAATATTTTTAAAAAAAATGGCATCAATGTAACCTTCACTAACATTAAAAAAAACAAAATATTTATTCGCACATATGAACGGGGGGTTGAGTCTGAGACCCTGTCATGTGGAACGGGAGCAGTTGCTGCTGTATTGTGTTCTTTTGATGAAGGATTAATAAGTGAAAATAATGTTAATGTTTTTACTAGAGGTGGAGTTCTTAACGTATCATTTGAAAAAAATATCAGAAATATTTTTACAAATATTTTTTTAAAGTCAATTGTAAAAAGAGAATATGAAGCACCATTACCAATTTTTTAATATTTTTTTTGTACTGTGTTTATTTATTTCTTGTAAGAGTAAAAAAGAATATTTAAACATCAACACTGAAGTTAAATATGTTGGAATGTCAACTTGTATCTCGTGTCATCAAGATCAGTATCAACATTACATAAAAACTGGTATGGGACGTTCGTTCCAACATGCAATCAGGAAAAACAGTTCCATCCATGGCCATTTTTTACTTAATGATACTGCATTAGATTTGTTTTATGAACCCAAATGGATTGATGATTCACTTTATTTAAATGAATATAGACTTTCAAAGAGTTTTGACACTACATATTTAAGTCTAAACAAAATAGACTTTATTGTTGGATCTGGAAATCACACAAATTCTCACTTAATAAGCAACAATGGCTATTTGTATCAGACACCGTTTACATATTACACCCAGGACTCAATATTAGATTTTCCTCCTGGTTTTGAAAATAATAAAAACAGCAGGTTTTCTAGAAAAATGGGACTAGAGTGTGTTGCTTGTCATAACGCATACCCCGATTTTGTATTAGGTTCAGAAAATAAATATAATTTTATACCTACAGGAATTGACTGTGAGAGGTGTCACGGACCTGGACAACTTCATGTTGAAAAAATTAAAAATCAAAATATTACAGATACATCAACTGTTCCAGATTATACAATAATAAATCCATCAAAGTTACCTATTGATTTACAAAATGATATTTGTTCAAGGTGCCACTTACAGGGAAACTCTGTACTTAAGCCAAACAAATCTTTTTTTGACTTTTTACCCGGTATGTATTTGAAGGACATAATGGATGTATATGTCCCAAGATATACAAATTCAGAAAATGATTTCATTATGGCATCTCATGTAGACAGAATGAAATTGAGTGAATGCTATATCAAATCAGATGAAAAAATGTCATGTGTTAGTTGTCATAATCCACATGTTTCAGTACATAATTCACCTCCAAATTTTTTCAATAATAAGTGTTCTCAATGCCATATCGATTTTGATTGTAATTCTGAAATTCATTCTAGTATTGAAAATAAAAATGACTGTATTTCGTGTCATATGCCAAAATCTAAAACTACAGATATACCACACGTAAAAATTACTGATCATAAAATTTCTATTCCTAATAGTACATTAAGTTCTGACTTAGATTCAATTAAAGAATTTATTACTTTGCAGTGTGTTAACAATAAAACCCCCTCAAAACTCAGTAAGATTCAAGCATATTTACAACAGTTTGAAAGATTTAACCCTTATGAATATTATCTCGATTCTGCCTATTCATATTTAGAATATTTTGATTTTGACTCTGATGAAGGAATTTACTTACATATTTATTATTATTATTTAAAGGAGGACTATGAAAATCTAACTAAATACGTTAAAGTGCTTGGTGTAGATAAAATTATAAATCATTATCTAACAAAAAAAGATTATTCTAACCAAGATGCATGGACTGCATATAGGATTGGTGAATCTTTTAGCAAAATGAATGACTTAGCCTCTGCTGATATTTTTTACAATCATTCAGTAAAACTTGCACCTTACAGTTTAGAATTTAGAAATAAGTATGCAACTAACTTGTTCAGTTTGGGAAGATTTCAATTTGCAGAGGATGAATATAACTTTATCATAAACGAAGACAATAATTATACCTCAGCATATGCAAATCTTGGATTTTTATACTTCACAATTGGCAGTTACTCTAAAGCCAAAAATTATTTTAACTATGCCCTTAAACTAGATCCCAATCATGAAAAAACCTTAATTAATATGTCTCAGTTGTTGATATTTGAAGAAAAAGATGATTTAGCATTGAATTATATAAATTCTCTTCTAAAGTTATATCCCCAAAATAAAGATGGTTTATATTTACTAAAAAAAATTAATGAGTCTTAGAATTTACTTCATACTTTTAATATCAATTTTAGTTTACTTAGGTACACTAATCAAAAAAGATTATTTCACAAAAAATTTGATTATACAAGACACAGAGTTTCTCATTGATAAAAACACATCATATGACTCATTAAAAAATAACTTGCATGATTTATGTTCTGAAATGAGTTGGTTCTCAAGTTTATTTTTTGATTCATTTTTGTCCCAAAAAAGATTAGAGTATTGGATGATGAATGGCAGATATATTTTAAAAAAAAATTCTAGCTTAAATGATATTGTTAATAAGTTAAGATCTAGATCTCAAGACCCAGTAAAATTTACATTTAACAGCGTGGATGATATAAATTTAATTTTTGGAATTTTACAAAATAAGTTCGAGGTCGACTCAATAGATTTTGTTAATTTCTTCAAAGAACAGTCCTTTTCAATAGATGACCTGTATTTTTTACTAATTCCCAATACCTACGAAATGTATTGGGATATTACACCTACAGATTTTTTTCGGAGAGTTAATTTAGAATACAATAAGTTTTGGACACCTGAAAAATTAGATGCAGCGAATAAAATTAATTTATCCAAAGATGAGGTTTTCATTTTAGCGTCTATAGTTCATAAAGAGGCTAGTCATTTTGATGAAATGCCAAGGATTGCTGGGCTTTATTTGAACCGTATTAAAGAAAATTGGCCATTAGCTGCAGATCCAACAATTTCATACATTTGGAAAAAACAAAATGGAAAACAATTAAAAAGAATAAGAAATAAACACATTAAAAGAACTAAAGATTCACCGTTTAATACATATCATAACTTAGGATTACCGCCATTACCAATATGTGTTCCAAGTTTACAGTCAATAGAGTCAGTATTATTTGCCGAAGATCATGAATTCTTTTTTATGTGTGCAAAACCTGACAGATCTGAATATCATAATTTTTCAAAAACTGAAAAAGAACACCTCGCAAATGCAAGACAATTTCATAGTTGGCTAAACTCAAGAAAAATATATTAAATAATTATTTTATCTTTGCATCTGGTTCATTGAATTTTATGCAAATTGCCTTATCGCTTTTAATTTAAAAGAGGAAAGTCCGGACAATACAGAGTGCCATACTTCCTAACGGGAAGGGTTTCAAATTTTTGAAATACAGACAGTGCCACAGAAAAATACCGCCATTTTATGGTAAGGGTGAAAATGTGAGGTAAGAGCTCACAAGAAGTAATAGTGATATTACTTTTGGGTAAACCTTATGGATTGAAAGATCAAATAGACCAAGGCGTATTTTTTAATACAGAGAGTTACTCGCTCAATCTTGGAGGGTAGATCGATTGATTATATTAGTGATAGTATAACTAGATAAATGATAAGGGTCTTTTTACAAGATACAGAATCCGGCTTATAGATTTGTATATTTAAAGGGTGGCTTAATTGTCACCCTTTTTAACTATTATTAGCTAAATATCTCTCTGCATCTAATGCGGCCATACATCCTGTGCCAGCTGCAGTTATAGCTTGTCTGTATACAGAGTCTTGCGCGTCTCCACTTGCAAATACACCTGGCAAATTTGTAAGTGTACTGTCAGGTTTTGTAATAAGGTATCCAGTCTCATCCATATCAAGTTGATTTTTAAATATTTCCGTATTAGGATTGTGACCTATAGCAAGAAAAAAACCAGTTACTTCAATTATTTTTTCATCTAAACTTACATTGTTTTTTACTTTTACACTAGATACCCTGTTGTCACCTAAGATTTCAACGGTTTCATAATTAAATAAAACCTCAATATTTTTTGTTTCAAAGACTCTCTTTTGCATGATTTTAGAAGCACGCATTTCTTTTTTTCTAACCAACAAATAAACCTTGTTGCATAGGTTAGACAGATATGTAGCTTCCTCAGCTGCAGAATCGCCACCACCAACAACTACTACATCTTGATTTTTAAAGAAAAAGCCATCACACACAGCGCAGGCAGAAACACCCGACCCCATAAATTTGGTTTCAGATGGTAAACCTAGATATTTAGCTGATGCACCCGTAGATATTATTACTGTTTTCGTTATAATTTCTTTTTTATTATCAACAATAATTTTATGTGATTCGCCTTCTTTTTTTGATAGTTCAACTTTTGTTACAGTACCAAAAATAACATTAGTACCAAATCTTTCAGCTTGTTTTAAAAAATCTTCCATCATTTTAGGTCCGGTAATTCCAGTAGGATAGCCAGGGTAGTTCTCAACATCATTAGTAGTTGTAAGTTGCCCACCAGGTTGCATACCCTGAATGAGTGTTGGTTTCATATTTGCTCTTGCAGCATAAATTGCTGCTGTGTATCCAGCAGGGCCGGATCCAATTATTGTGCATTCTATCATTTCAAAAAATATTTATGAAAAATTAGCAAAATTATTTAATATAAACTTCAAAAAAATGCATATTTATAACAATAATTTGAATTCAAAAAAAATTCTTAATTTTATTTGTTTTAAAATATAACTGAATTAAAAATTGTTAAAAAGAACCCCTTTTTTTGATATTCACATCGAAAATAATGCCAAAATTGTCCCTTTTGCTGGATATGAAATGCCCATCCAATACAAAGGAGTGATTTCCGAACATAATACAGTTAGAAATCAACTTGGTATTTTTGATGTTTCTCACATGACTCAAATTATAATTAAGGGTGAAAATGCTAAAAAATTAGTTCAAAAAATTACAACTAATAATGTTTTAAAACTTTTAAAGTTTGATGTTCAATATTCGTGTATGCTAAATAAAGATGCATGTATCATTGACGATTTGCTAGTTTATAAAGTTGACGAAGATGAGTTTATGCTTGTTACCAATGCATCCAATTCTGAGAAGGACCTTAAATGGATAAATGAAAATAATCACGAATTTAAATGTTCAGTTGAAGACATAACCAGTCATAGTGCTTTGTTAGCAATTCAGGGACCTAAGTCACTAGTTTTTTTGCAGAACTTTACGGACTTTGACTTAAAAAAAATTCAATATTACAAGTTCAAAAGAGTTAAATTTATGAATTTTGATGTAATTATTTCCAATACAGGATATACTGGTGCTGGTGGTTTTGAATTATATTTTGACAAAGAAGCAGCAATTGAAATTTTAAACAATTTATTAAATCACAAAACTAAGCCTGAACTTGCTGGATTAGCAGCCAGAGATACTTTAAGACTCGAAATGGGTTATTGTTTGTATGGAAATGATATTGATGAAACAACAACACCTCTCGAAGCAAGCTTGTCATGGATTGTGAAATTCGAAAACGATTTTATTGGAAGAGATAAATTAGAAAGCCAAAAAATTGTTGGATTAAAAAGAAAATTAGTAGGTTTCATTTTAATTGACAAAGGAATTCCAAGAAAGGATTATGAAATATTCGACTCAAATAATCAAAAAATTGGTATTGTAACCTCTGGAACCATGTCCCCCTCACTAAATAAATCTATCGGGATGGGCTATGTTAATATAAAGGAATCGAATGTTGATAATTATATTTTTATTAAAATCAGAAATAAGTTAGTAAAAGGAATGATAGTTAAAAGACCTTTCTATGTTAAGTAAAAAAACAAGAAAAGTTGACGTTTGTCTTTCTCCCTTGATGATTGACTTGTTCGATTTAAAAGAAAAAACCGTAGTGGTTATTGATGTCTTTAGAGCTACAACAGCTATGTGTGTTTTTTTTAAACATCACGGAGATAAAGTAATTCCTGTATCTTCACTAGATCAAGCTGAATTTTTAAAAAAAAAATTAGATAACAACAAATATACTTTTGCTGCTGAAAGAAATGGTAAAATTGTTGAAAGCTTCGATTTTGGAAATTCACCTGTTTCGTACGATGGGAAAAATTTTAGAAATAAATCTTTAGTCATAACTACAACCAATGGTACTAAAGCCATTGAAAAATCAAA
>CETK01158714.1_pt1 | contig 11685 bp, 9 predicted proteins | sample 361431 | NCBI WGS metagenome assembly CETK01 (sample SAMEA2622452, study PRJEB7988) | marine metagenome | biome: marine biome (ENVO:00000447); feature: surface water layer (ENVO:00002042); material: "saline water (ENVO:00002010), including plankton (ENVO:xxxxxxxx)" | depth 5 m | reverse complement strand
TTTGCATAAGCTCAACTGCACATTCTTTAATATTCAATTCTAATCGCCTGTCTCAAGTGTACACATTGAATTTTTGTCGGTTGCTCAAAGACTTTTTTCATAAATGTAAAAATTCAATATTTTTAATTTATAGTTTATAAATCATTGGAAGAAATATAATGTTGTAAGCGCTTTTTTGCTAATGTAAAGTGTGTTCTCACACATTTTTTTATTCATTAAGAGGTATTCTAAAAAGACTAAAATCTTAAAATGAACGGTTTATCGGTTATTAAGTAGTGTGCGTGTGAATTCTTGAGCTGCTTCTAAAATACTTTTTTTACCAAGTTGCATCTCTTTTAAGAGCGTATTTTTGAGATGCCTAGAGTGTTTAGCTGTATGTAAATGTTGAAGCCAATAGAATTCACTTAATTTTTTGAACCATTGTTCTTGTTGGAGTTGTCTCTTGTGCTTAAAGTATCCTATTGATTTAGCTTGTTCTAGGAATTTAGCTACAGCTTGCCAACTTTCAGAGATTCCAGTCTCTTCGACGGAACTAACCCCAATGATGGGAACCTGGTAATTCTTTAGGGAATGATTAATCAGTTGAGATGTAGATTGCAATGATTGAAGTGTTTGTTGAGCTAAATATTTCGTGGCCCCATCCATTTTATTCACTAGTAAAACATCCGCAAATTCTAATACTCCACGTTTAATACCTTGTAATTCATCCCCACTACCGGGTTGATTGAGCAAAATAAAGCAGTCTACCATATCCGCTACTGCACCCTCATTTTGACCAATTCCGACGGTTTCTATAAGAATGGCAGAATAACCAGCTAGCTCGCACAAGCTCATGATTGATTGCGTTGTATGAGTGACTCCACCAAGAATTTGCTGGGAAGGTGAAGGGCGTATAAAGGCATTAGCTTGGGTACTTAATCGCTCCATTCTAATTTTATCACCGAGAATAGAACCGCCAGAAACACGGCTACTAGGATCTACTGCTAACACGCATACTCGGAATCCTAATGAGAGTAGATGCATTCCTAAAGATTCTATGTAGCTACTTTTTCCTACACCAGGAGGCCCGGAAATTCCTATTCTAGTTGTTGGAATACGATCGGTTTTATTAAGTCGTTCTAAAGCTCCTTCAAGTAGGTTCCGAGCTCGGTTTTGATCTTCTATACGGGTGCTTTCTAGGAGTGTAATAGCCCGAGAAAGGCTTCGTATTTGCCCTTTTTCAATGGAATTTATCCATTTTAAAATAACGGCATGATCACTATCTTTTTTCATTTTTTTAGCCCGAAATGAATCGATCTTCTAAAGTTCTAAGTATAGATTGTGCTGCATGGATTATTGGCGTTCCCGGACCAAATATTGCAGATACCCCAATCGCTTTCAACTGAGCATAATCTTGTTCCGGTATCACCCCGCCAGCCACAATTATCATGTCATCGATACCTTGCTTTTTAAGCCCTTTGACTAGTGTTGGAATTAAGGTTTTATGTCCACCGGCTAGACTTGATATCCCCACAATATGCACATCATTTTCGATGGCTTGTTTTACTACTTCGTCTGGTGTGGAAAAAAGACTTCCCATATCCACGTCAAATCCTAAATCTGCAAAAGCAGTGGCAATGACTTTGGCTCCCCGATCGTGGCCATCTTGTCCCATTTTTACAATGAGTATTCGAGGTTGACGACCTAGTACTTGTGCTAAATTTAACACTTTTTCTTTTAACTGTTTAAAATCTGTATCTTGATTATACACTTTGCTGTATACTCCTTTTATGGTGGAATGATGTGTGCTATGTCGTCCCCAAACACGCTCTAGAGCCTCAGAAATTTCACCAATGGTAGCTCTAGCTTTAGCGGCTTCAACAGCGACGGACAAAATATTTAGCTCAGATGATTTAGCCGCTTTTTCTATAGCATGCAAACGGGTTTTCACTAGTTCATTATCCCTATTCTTTTTAAGAAGAGAGAGTTTCCTTCTTTGAGATTGCCGGACTTTTGAATGATCAATGTTTCGAACATCCATGGGTTCTTGATCAGGGCTTTTGTATTTATTAACCCCTACAATCGTTTCAATTCCCTTGTCAATACGAGCTTGACGAATGGCTGCAGAGGCCTCTATTTTTTTTTGCGGAAAACCTTGTTCGATTGCTCTTGTCATTCCCCCCATTGCTATGATATCTGCAATAAGTTTTTTTGCTTTGGTATACAAATCATGAGTAAGTGATTCTATAGCATAGGAACCAGCAAAAGGGTCAATAATATGTGTCATATCTGTTTCCTCTTGCAAAATAAGTTGGGTATTACGTGCAATTCGAGCAGCTGTTTCTGTGGGTAGAGATAACGCTTCATCGTAACTGTTGGTATGAAGGGATTGAGTCCCGCCAAAAATAGCGGCAATAGCCTCGATCGTAGTTCTTACGATATTATTTAAGGGGTCTTGTGCTGTTAAAGACCACCCCGAGGTTTGGCAATGGGTGCGTAACATGGTAGATTTGGGATTTTCTGGCTTAAATAAATCTTGCATTAGCTCCGCCCATAGTTCACGCGCGGCGCGTAGTTTTGCAATCTCTGTCAGTATATTCATTCCAATACCAAAAAAGAAGGAAAGCCGAGGCGCAAATTCATCCACATCAAGACCACGGCCGACAGCAGCTCCTACATATTCTAGTCCGTCTGCAATAGTAAAAGCCAATTCAAGTACTTCATTGGCACCTGCTTCTTGCATATGGTATCCAGAAATTGAGATTGAATTGAACTTAGGCATATGCTGGCGAGTATAGTCAATAATGTCGGAGACTAATCTCATGGAGGGAGTTGGGGGATATATATATGTATTGCGAACCATGAATTCTTTTAAAATATCATTTTGAATGGTTCCACTGAGTTGGTCTAAGGAAATTCCTTGTTCCTCAGCTGTTACGATATATGCCGCCATAATCGGAATAACTGCACCGTTCATAGTCATTGATACTGACATCTTATCCAAAGGAATACCCTTGAAAAGTAGCTTCATGTCTTCCACTGAATCAATAGCAACACCAGCCTTTCCTACATCACCCACTACCCTTGGATGATCAGAATCATAGCCTCTATGGGTAGCTAAGTCAAAGGCCACACTGAGACCTTTTTGCCCATTTTCAAGCGCATTACGGTAAAAAGCATTGGATTCTTCAGCTGTTGAAAAGCCTGCATATTGTCGAATAGTCCATGGCCGGGCTGTGTACATAGTATCATATGGACCCATACGGTATGGAAATTCGCCTGGACGTTGAGGTTTAAATCCTCTTTTGCTGAGGTCATCAGCCGTATATATAGCTTTTTTTTGAAGATGTTCGGCGTCTTGGGACGGAAATTCACTCATCGAATACAAATTAATAAGTTTTGATGGGTAGAATACGCAATAAACTAAGAAGTAGACATTTATGCCACATCTTCCATTCGAACTCCAACCAATCGACTAACACCGGTTTCAGGCATCGTGACACCATACATCATCTCTGCCTTACTCATGGTTTTTTTATTATGCGTTATTATGATGAATTGAGTGTCATTTGAAAACTCTTTAATCATTTTAGCAAATCGTTCGATATTTGCATCATCTAATGGAGCGTCAACCTCATCCATCACACAAAAGGGAGAGGGTTTTACAAGATAGATAGCAAATAGTAAAGCGATGGCGGTGAGTGTTTTTTCCCCTCCTGAAAGCTGAGAAATACCCAAGGGTCGCTTACCCCTAGGCTGTGCTTTAATTTCAATACGAGCTTCTAGTGGATCTTCAGCATCTTGTTCAATAATCAAATCGCAAAGATCGTCTGCAAGGAATAATGTTTTAAACACACGCTGGAAATTCTTTCGAACCTCTTCAAAGGTTTGGTTAAAGCGTTCTGTAGCAGTTGTATTGATTTCATCTATTGTTTCAAGCAGTTGCATTTCGGCTTTAATTAAATCTTCAATTTGATCCTCATAAAAGTTTAGTCTCTTATTTTCTTCCTCGTATTCTTCAATTGCAAGCGGATTAACTTCACCCAAATTATTCACTTTATGTTTTAGCCAAGAGACTCGTTCTTTGACTTCTTCTGGACTTTGTTTTTCGGGTAAGAGGTCACTTTGGAGTTGTTTGATGAGCAGCCCATAACTTTCCCATATATGATCGCGAAGTCTTTCGCTTTGTAAATCCATTTTTTCTTTAGCCATGTGTAAATGATGAACAAGTTCTGTGTTCACTTCTTTTTGGCGACGAATTTCTTTTAATTGCTTCTCTATTTCGTTAATACTACCCCGTTCTATTGCTGTAGCGTTCTGTGTTTTGGATAGAACTTGATCCGCCTCTTCTTTTTGGGTATTAGACTGTGCTAATTTATCCTTGCTGCTAGTTACTTGCTCTGTGTTAAAGTTTATATGTTCGTTTGCTTTATCAATACGTTCTTCACGATGCTTAATTCGTTGTTCAAGCTCATTTATACTGATTTGAGCTCGTTGGATTTCACGTTCATGATTTTCAATCTTGTTAGTAATATCCTGATGTTTAAGTTGAGCATCGTTATATCGGCTTTGAGCTCCAGAGCGCTGTTCTTCTAATGATTCTAATAAGCGTTTTTGCTGTTCTAGTTTGTGGTTAAGACGATCAAGCTTTTGTTCGATTTCTTTTTGAGAGGGTGCAATGTTGGCAAGTTCTTGTTGTGCGTTTCCCTCATTGGATTGAAGCGAATTTTTTCTATTAACCTGGTTGGTGATATTTTTTTGGTAGACTTGCACTTTAGAACTCATAGAGTGTTTTTGCTGCTCTAAAGTACGAATTTGTTGCTCGGTATCTTTCAACAGATTATTGAGTGAGGGTAGGTCAATCTGTGAACTTTTACTTTGAATCTGTTCTAAATATTCTGTGAGCTTGTGCAGCTCTTTTTGAATTTTAATTTGTTTTTTCTCTAATCGCTCAATCTTGGTATTTAAGCTAACACGCATCCCCGCGTGGCTACTCTTGCTACCAGATGTGTAAAAGGAGCATTGGTTACGAACATCTCCTTGTAAACTCACAGAACTCCATTCTTTCTTTAATTCTGTTTTATTCATGAGTCCTGCATCTTCAAACACAAGAATATTGCCCAATAGGAGTTGCTTTAAGGCTGAGTACTTTGTTTTACTATTTACATGGTGAAATAAGCTCCCATCAGCAACATCATACGTAGCAGCAAGCTGTTGAAGAGGGATAAAGGTAGCCAAGCCTTTTTTGTGGTCCTTTAATAATTTGGCAGCAGCAAGAACTTCATCCATCGTATCTACAACCAAATAATTTAATATTGGACCTAATGCCGATTCTAAAGCAATAGCATAGGTTTCATCGGTTGAAAAAATATTACTAACCGTAGTCATGTTTTTAAAATTGAATCGCTGCTCTTCTAATAGATATTTTACACTTGATGGAAATGCTTCATTGGAGGCGACTAGATCTTTAAGGAGATGAGATTCGGACTCTGCTGATGCCAATTCACTGTTTAGGCTGCGAATCTGATCCTTAGTTTCGTTTTGGGTATATGCAAATTGTTCTTTTTTTGCTCGAGCCTTCTCTAACAATTTTTCTTGTTGGTTTCGTTGACTTAACATTGTTTCTAGCTGTTCATCTACTTGACTTTGTTGATCAGCAAGAGTAGCTATTTCATTATTCAGGCTATAAATTTCAGCCTCAATGCGCTCTAGATTACCTTCTGTATTTTCGAGATTGGATTCAATTTTAATTCGCTTGGCCTGGAGCTGTACTAATTTATTTTTAGCAGTACTAATTTGTACTTCCAGCTCATAAATTTCGTGACGAACTTTGCCGTATTGTTTTTGAGTTTGTGTGTAGATAACTCTCGAATCTTCTAAACTTTTCTCAGATAGTGTTTGTTCAGTATTAAATTCATCGAGTTTTTCTTTACTGTATGTCCGAATCTGCTGTAACTCTGCTAAATCTTTATTGCCCTGCTTGATGTCTCTTTTGTATTCACTCAGAACTTTTTCATCGCTTTCAATTTTTTGATATGCAATACGAATCTGGGTGGTAGCCTCCTGAATAGCTTCTGCTAGTGTTTGTACTCTACGTTGAGCTTCGGCTTGTGCTCGTTCTTTTTCGACAAGGGCACTCCTAGCTTTCTCAATTTCGGTTTCAAGTGAGCTTACTTTTTGTTGAAGCTCAGTTTTTTCAAATTGTGCAGAATTTATCCGTTCGATTAAAGGATTAAGCTCTTCCTGAATGCGTTCATGATCATAAAGAGTAAGAGCTTTATCAAGTTTTTCTAGTTCTTCTTTGTATCCTTTAGCCTTAACCGCTTTTTTTGCTTGGATTTCTAAGTTCCGAGTTGTCTTGCGTAATTCGATTAATAAATCATCAATTCGTTGAAGATCTTTCCGTGTTTCTTCAAGCTTTCTGAGACTTCTTTTTCTTTGATCTTTGTAACGTGTGACACCTGCAGCCTCTTCAAAAAGTTTACGACGATCGCCATTTTTATCATTTAATATTTCCTCTACCATTTTAAGCTCAATTACCGAATAAGCATCAGAACCCATTCCTGTATCCATGAACAATTCCATGATATCTTTTAACCGGCAGGAAGTACCATTTATAAGGTATTCTGAGTCTCCCGATCGGTATAAGCGGCGAGTTATGGTGAGTTCTGAATATTCAATAGGTAAAATACCCTTATCATTGACGAAAGTAAGTGATACCTCTGCCATGCCAAGAGCTTTTTTTTTGGATGTCCCATTAAAAATCACATTACCCATCGCCGAAGAACGTAGTAAAGAAGGTCGTTGTTCTCCAAGTACCCACCGTAAAGCATCCACAATATTAGATTTTCCGCACCCATTTGGTCCAACGATTGAGGTAATTCCATTATTAAAACTCACTTTTGTTGCATGAGCAAAACTTTTAAATCCTTGTAATTCGAGTTCAGATATGTACAACGTTAGTGGGGCTTAGACTCTTGGTCTGAATAGAAACCAAGAAATTTAGACAGTCATTATTTCAGACTCTTTTTGCTTTAATAATTGGTCTACATTGCCAGTATGTCCATCGGTTACCTTTTGAACTTCTGCTTCCGCTTCAAATTTAGAATCTTCGGGTAATGAGTGTGTCTCGACAGCTCTTTTCACTGAATCATTGGCATCTCGGCGCGCATTACGTATGCTAATTCGAGCTTGTTCAGATTTATCCTTAGCTATTTTTACTAATTCTTTGCGGCGCTCTTCGGTTAAAATGGGTAAAGGAATACGAATTAAATCACCATCATTCATTGGGTTAAGTCCCAGACCAGAGGACATAATTCCTTTTTCGATATCCATTATGATACTTTTATCATAGGGTTGAACTAATAATAGCCGTGGTTCAGGAGCTGAAATGTTTGCTAATTGTTGAAGGGGTGTTTGAGCCCCATAGTACTCTACCTGAATACTTTGAATTAGTGCGGGGTTTGCTTTACCGGCTCGGATATGCGAAAATTCTTTTTTTAAATATTGAACCGCATCATCCATTCTCATTTCTGCTTCATCTACTATTTCTTGCAGTTCATCTGCAATCATGACGTTCTCCTACCAAATTTTTGTTCAACTGAGTTATAATGGTAAACCCTCCTTGAAAAATATTTGACGTGTAAGTGTATCAATTACCATTTCCAAAAATACTAAAAGTGTGGTATAAATCTTAATAATTTATGGAATGGTTAATCCCAAATTACTTTGGTACCATCATTACTGCCTTCGCAGACAATTTTTTTAAGAGTTCCCTCTTTATTCATGTTGAAGACAATAACGGGAGTCTCGTTCTCACGGCACAAAGTAAATGCCGTTAGATCCATTACCGAAAGGCGTTTTTTTAGAACTTCATCGCCTGTAATTGTATCAAATTTGATGGCATCTGTGCTAACTTCAGGGTCGGTATCGTAAATACCATCTACCCGAGTACCCTTGAGAATTACGTCTGCCTCAATCTCAATAGCCCGCAGAGCTCCGGCTGTGTCTGTTGTAAAATAGGGATTCCCAGTTCCAGCACCGAAAATGATAACGCGTCCTTTTTCTAGATGTCGAACCGCTCTTCGCCGTATGAAGGGTTCAGCAATGGCTTCCATCCGAATAGCACTCATCAAACGAGTCATTATTCCATTGCGTTCTAGCGCGTCTTGAAGTGCCATGGCATTAATCATTGTTGCTAACATTCCCATATAGTCGCCTTGCACTCGGTCCATTCCTTCAGTTGCGCCTTTTACTCCGCGAAAGATGTTACCGCCTCCAATTACAATACAGATTTCTACGCCTTCATCACGAATAGATTTAATTTCTTTAGCGTACTGATGAAGTATTTTTCCGTCTATACCATGTCCTTGTTCTCCTAGTAAAGCCTCTCCACTGAGCTTCAAAAGTATACGTTTGTAAGTATTTATCACACTATTCGGATTTATAAGGATAAAAAGAAGATTACTTAAATAATTAAGTCAGCTTAATTTAATGAAAATTTTAATTAAGCGTCTTCACCTAATTGAATTCGATGGAAAGAAGCAACCAGAGGGGCGTTATTTTCTTCTAAGTATTTTTTCACTGTCAAACTGTTATCCTTAACGAATTTTTGATTTAGGAGAACGCGCTCTTCATAGAAACGGCGTAATTTTCCTTGGGCAGCTTTTTCTGCTATTTCTTCTGGCTTACCCTCATTAATGAGCTGTATCTTGGCTATCTCAAGTTCTTTCTCTACAACATAAGAATCAACTTCAGCTTCTGTGACGGCAATCGGTTTCATTGCTGCTACTTGCATGGCTATATCCTTCCCAATCTCTGAATCAACAGAAGATCCGTCAAATTCAACAAGAACACCCAACTGATTCCCTGGGTGAATATAGCTCACCATAGTGCCTTGAGTAGTGACAAGTATGATAGTGCTAATTTGGATTTTTTCTCCAATTTTACCAGTCATATCCTGTAGGTGATCGGCAATATTGCGGCCATCAATATTGATGGCTAATAATGTCTCAACAGACGCTGTATTGTTGTCATAAGCGGCATTTAGAAAGGCATTAGCTTGGGAGTAAAAATTTTCATTTCGAGCCACAAAATCAGTTTCACAATTTATTTCAATGGCTACTGCTTTTTGCGCATCATCACTAATTCGGGTGAGTATTAATCCTTCTTTGGCTTCACGGTCGGCTCGCTTATCGGCTACTTTTTGGCCTTTTTTTCTAAGAACTTCAACAGCACTATCAAAATTACCTTTGGCTTCTGTTAAAGCTTTTTTACAGTCCATCATGCCAGCTCCGGTCATGTTTCTCAGCTTTTTTACATCTGCGGCAGAAATGATCATTTGTATGTCTCCAAGTTTGAAAATTTGGTGATTAAGTCAGTTTATTTATTCTTTTCTTCTGAAGCGCTATCATCGGTACTTTCCTCATCTGATATAACGTCGTTTGGAGATGGGCCATTACTTTCTGCCTTTTCAGTTAATGTATCTTGAGGTTCTAAAGTTTCAAGAATGCTGGGATTTTTTTTCTTTCGGCGAGATCGCAACTTGGTTGTAGGTTCTGTTTCTTCAGTAAAATCTTCTTTCGCATCCATGGCTAATTCCTCTAAATAAGCCTCTTCTTCATATGTTTCACGTTCCGCTGCACCTTCAATGATGGCGTCAGCTACTTGTGAAGTTACTAGTTGGATAGTTCGTGCCGAATCATCATTACATGGTACAATGTAATCAGGAACATCGGGGTCGCTGTTGGTGTCTACCATAGCAATAATAGGAATGTGTAACTTGATAGCTTCGCTTACCGCTAAATGTTCTTTCTGAATATCTACGACAAAGATAGCGCCAGGTAGACGATTCATGTTAGAAATTCCACCAAGAGTATCTTCAAGTTTTTCTTGCTCACGAGATAGCATAAGTCGCTCTTTCTTAGTGAGTTCGTCAAACGTACCATCTGTTTTCATACGTTCAATTTCTTCCATACGAGAAATACTCTTTCTTACGGTTGCAAAATTGGTTAACATTCCTCCAAGCCAGCGGTGTGTTACATACGGCATACCAGCCCTAACCGCTTCATTTCGTATAATTTCAGTAGACTGTTTTTTTGTGCCCACAAAGAGAATTATTTTTCCAGCACGAGATAATTTCTGAATTTCATCGAGGGCTTCTTGAAGATAATTTTGAGTTTTCTTCAAATCGATGATGTGAATTCCGTTGCGTTGCATGAAAATGAATTCTTTCATTTTCGGATTCCAACGACGAGTTAGATGGCCAAAATGGGCACCAGATTGAAGTAGTTCTTGGATAGTGGCTGCTTTAGGCATTGTATAAATGAATTAGGTTATTCCTCTGTGTGGATCATATCTTTAGAACCTATTAACAGTGCTTATTTGTTATGAAGCTAATAATACTGTCAACACCTAGTTAAAGATCACCACACATGTGTTTTTATGTGTAGAGCAAAGCTCTTATTCGTTAAGTGAAGCCTGTAGTATTTAGAACTAGTACAGGTCTAGACTTGTAATGTTCATATTATCGTTTGCTGAACTGGAAACGTTTACGTGCTTTGGGTTGTCCGTATTTTTTACGCTCAACCATGCGACTATCGCGCGTTAAAAGGCTATGTTCTTTAAGACGTAAGTGCATACCTTCTTGTTCGCCATCGATGGCACGGGCTAGAGCATGCTGTATAGCACCAGCTTGTCCAGCTTTCCCACCACCTCGTACTGTTACTTTTATGTCGAATTGTCCCTTCGTTTCAGTGATATTCATTGGTAAAAGGGCGATATTGCGCATGGCTTTTACCGGAAGATATTCTTCTATGGATACGTTGTTAACTACAAATAAACCTTTTCCTGGCTTGATATATAAACGGGCGGTAGAGGTTTTTCTTCGTCCTAGATAACTTGCTTGGGGCATGATAATTTAGAGATCTACAATTTCAGGTTTCTGTGCATTATGCTGATGAACAGTACCTGCATATACACGTAAGTTTTTTAAAATTTTTCTACCCAATTTATTCTTAGGTAACATACCTTTTACCGCTAAAGTAACTAATGAAGTTGGATCTTTGGCCATCTTAGTTTCGGCACTGGTGAATCGCTCACCTCCAGGATAAAAGGTATGGTGAAAGTACATTTTGTCTGTCATTTTTTTCCCCGTCAACATTACCTTTTCAGCGTTTATTACAATAACATTGTCCCCAGTATCCATATGGGGAGTGAAGGTAGGTTTGTTTTTGCCACGCAAAATTGACGCTACTACACTGCTTAGACGTCCCAATGGTTGGTCCTCAGCATCTATTAAAATCCATTTCTTCTCAATATCACTAGCCTTAGCGGAATATGTCCTAAAACTGTTTGTATCCACAGTGTTTGTGTTTAGTTGCTTTTACAGAAAGACTTTTAAATTACAGGAAAAAAAACTATTTATCAATAATTATAATTATGAAGTTAAGTTAAAATTATATTTTTCAAAAGGTTTTATAATCAATATATCTCAGCATCATAATTTATCAGATTATGGCCAGTTACATTAGTATTCTTCATCACCACATATTAACAAGGCGAACAATTGCCTAACTTTTGAAATTTTTTATGACCTTTTTTATTAGCCAATATCTGAATAAGAGATTCTTATTATCGATATCATGCATAACAGCCTTTTTTTTATTTAACTGGTTAGGGAGTATAATTTTAGCAGCTCAAAACTTT
>CETK01152037.1_pt1 | contig 11691 bp, 9 predicted proteins | sample 361431 | NCBI WGS metagenome assembly CETK01 (sample SAMEA2622452, study PRJEB7988) | marine metagenome | biome: marine biome (ENVO:00000447); feature: surface water layer (ENVO:00002042); material: "saline water (ENVO:00002010), including plankton (ENVO:xxxxxxxx)" | depth 5 m | reverse complement strand
AAGGGAGTATTTATGTATTTTATGAGACAAAATATAATAGTTGTTTCCAGACATATTGAATATGATTTGAAAAATGAGATTTTTAAACAATATCAAAAGTTATCTCCAAATTTTTATCAAAAAAATGATTCTGGTGACATAATAAATAGAATCTCAGAGGATGTTTCAAGAGTTAGAATGTATCTGGGTCCTGCGATAATGTATACTTTCAACCTAACAACATTAATTTCTCTAATTTTATTTAGAATGGTCTATATAAGTCCTTTTTTAACAATGGTAGTAATTTTACCACTTCCATTGCTGTCGTTTCTCATATACAAGGTTAGTAACAAAATAAATAGAAAAAGTTTCGATGTTCAAAAAATACTATCTTCATTAACAAACACTGTTCAAGAAGCCTTTTCTGGAATCAGACTCGTAAAGTCTTTTGTCAATGAAAACCCAATACAAAATGATTTTGATCAAATTTCTGAGAAGTACAAATCTGTTAACATTGAATTGGCTAAAATCAATTCAGTTTTTTTTCCGCTCGTACTTTTGCTAGTCGGGTTGAGTATTTTGTTGACTGTTTATGTGGGTGGAAATCTTGTTTTGAGTGATAAGGTGTCTATTGGCCAAGTTACAGAATTTATTATATATGTAAATATGTTGACTTGGCCTGTTACTTCAATAGGCTGGGTGACTGAAGTTATTCAGAGAGCTTCAGCATCCCAAGAAAGAATTAATCAATTTTTAAACGAAAAAGATTTTACCATTTTTTCTAAAAATGAAAACTTAAAAAATGTAGTCTTTAACAATTTAATTCACTTCAAGAATGTAGATTATGTATATCCAAAAAGTAATATTTCAGCTGTTAAAAATTTAAATTTTGAAATAAAAAAGTCTGAGAAAATTGCATTTGTGGGAAATGTGGGATCAGGAAAGACAACAATACTAAAAATATTGTGCGGTATTTTAATTCCCAAGGTTGGTAAAATATTCATTGATGATGTAAGTTTTAAAGAAATTGATTGGTTTAATTTTAGGAAAAGTATTTCATATGTTTCTCAAAATGTTTTTCTTTTTTCAGATACAATAAAAAATAATATTTCACTTCACAATCCAAAAATCGCAGATAGCAAAATAATTACTTTGCTAAAAAAATTAGCAATTTTCGATGAAATCTTGTCTTTTGAGGATGGAATAAATACTCATGTTGGGGAGGGCGGAATAACTTTGTCTGGTGGACAAAAGCAGAGAATCGCTCTCGCCAGAGCATTGATATCAAAACCAGAAATACTCATTCTCGATGATGCTTTGTCCAAAGTAGACTCTGATACAGAGTCTAAAATTATTGATTTTGTTCTGAACGAATTCGAAGATTCTACAATTATTTTATCATCAAACAGGCTGTCAATTTTATCAACTTGTTCAAATATATATGTTTTAAAGTCTGGAGAAATAATTGATTCAGGAATTGCAAAAGATCTTATTAAAAAGAAGGGCGAGTTTAGGAATTTGTACTTAAATCAAAGTCGTTCAAAATAATTTATTTGATTTATAAATATTTTTATAGATTTGTCAAATAATTTTAATGTTATTCAATATGGAAGGAAAAGAAAACTACGAAAGGAAAGAAATTTTTTCTAGGTCAGTTCGTGCTGGTAGAAGAACATATTTTTTTGATGTTCGTTCAACTAAAGCAGAAGATTATTATATGACTATCACCGAGAGCAAAAAGTTTAGTAATGATGATGGTTCTGCTCATTATAAGAAACACAAAATTTATTTATATAAAGAAGATTTTGATGAGTTTAGTAAGTCCTTCAAAGAGGTATCTGACTTTATATTTGAAAAAAAGGGGAGAGATGTAATCTCTAACCAAGATACAACAAGTGCTTCAGCGACTAGCGAGCCTGAAATTAAAAATGAAAGTGTTAGCACCTCTGAAGGTGGGGACCCAGAAAGTTCAGATGTAAAGTTTGAAGATATGTAAATAAAAAAGCGGGGAAACCCGCTTTTTTTTATAAAAAAAGGCAAGCTTATTACATCACACCGCTACGACCAATTTATCCTTGCTGTCTTCCGACCCTGGGGAGGTTCATTGGGAGCTGGTTGCGTAAGACTTGCCCACAGCAAAATTATAATTATTTCTTTAATAATAATTTTTTTATATATAAAATGTTGAATAGTGTTAAAAAATACTCAGTAGTTTGTGGATTTATTCTTTCGTGTATTTTAATACTGATGTCTCTTATATTTTATTTAGTTGATCCCAGTAACCTTAACAAAGGTAATTCATATAAGCTCATATTTTACTTATTCATAATGATTTTTCCACTTGTATTTGCCATAAATAAATATAGCCACTTTGATAACTTCAAATCTTATTTTACAATTTTATTTTTGTCTCAAGCCATATCCATTTTTTTTCATATGATTTTTGTATTGATCATTTATAAATTAATAGATGGAAATCTTTTTGAAGAATATGTAAATATCAATGCTGAAAATTTTTCAGACTCAAAAGATCATTTTTTTTCAAATAACTTACATTATAATGAAGATTATCGTCAAGACCTCATTGACAGCTTTAATTTTAAAAATCAATTAAATTCATATATATTTTCTTTGTTGCCTTGCATTGTTTATTCAGCCCTCATATCTTTGTTGCTTAAGATTACAAAAAAACCATGAACATTTCCGTAATTATTCCATCATATAATGAGCAAGATTCTTTAATAAAACTATCAAGCGAAATAATAGACTCATTAAAGGACTCAAATCTTAAATTTGAGTTAATTTTTATTGATGATGGTAGTACAGATAACTCATGGAATATAATTAAGGACATAGTTTCAAATGTAAAAGTTTATGATAGTTTTGAAGTAAGAGCAATCAAGTTTAAGAAAAATTTTGGTAAATCATTCGCTTTGGATGCAGGTTTTCGTAGTTCAAAAGGCGATGTTGTAATTACAATGGATGCTGACTTACAGGATGATCCAAAAGAAATTCTTCCTCTTTATGACATGATTGTTAAAGACAAATATGATATTGTATCAGGATGGAAAAAAACAAGATTAGATCCATTATCTAAAACTATTCCAACAAAACTTTACAATTGGGCAACAAGAAAAGTTTCTGGTATAAATTTACATGATTTCAACTGTGGATTAAAAGCATACTCTTCAGATTTAGCAGAGGATTTATCTCTGTCAGGCGAGATGCACAGATATATCCCTCTAATAGCGAAAAATTTGGGCTACGCCCGAATTGGTGAAAAAGTTGTTAATCACAGAATGAGAATACATGGTACAACAAAGTATGGAGGTTGGAATCGATTCTCAAATGGATTGCTAGACCTCATTTCAATCACTTTTTTGAATAAGTTTGGTAAAACTCCAATGCACTTTTTTGGTTTACTTGGTATATTTTCATTTGTTTTCGGTTTTATTATTGCGCTATATTTGACCATTATGAAAATTATCTTTCTAAAGTTCAACATGACTGATAGGCCGCTATTTTTTCTTTCAATTATTTTTATGATAATTGGATCTCAATTATTCTTAACAGGTTTTCTTGCAGAACTAATAATTCAAAATAGTGATGATTCCAAAAAAAATATAATTTCAAAAAAAATTGGGTTTTAAATTGAGTTTAAGAAAAATTATTATTGGTCCAGCATATCCACTTCGGGGTGGTATTTCCGAAAGTAATGATTCGCTATTTGATTCTTTCAAATCTAAAGGAGATGATGTCAGAATAATTTCTTTCAGTCTGCAATACCCTAATTTGCTTTTTCCTGGGAAAAATCAGTACACAAAATCAAATACTAAAGTTTCAAATTCAACAGAGTTAATAAATACTCTAAATCCTTTTAGTTGGATTAAAGTCGCAATACAAATTAATAAAATAAAACCGGATTATGTTATAGTAAGGTATTGGCACCCATATTTCGCATTGTGTTTGGGATTTATATGCGCCATTATTAAAATATTTTCTATAAAGGTTATTGCCTGGGTAGACAACGTTCATCCTCATGAATCATTCCCTCTTCAAAAATTTTTAACCAATTTTTTCTTTAGCTTTTGTGATTCTTATCTTGTCATGTCCTCGTCTGTAAAAGATCAACTTCGTAGTCTGGTTTCTAAAAAAAAAATTAGACATGTTCCCCATCCTATATATAATGTCTTTGGTGGTGAGTTAAATAAAAATAAAGCTAGAGAATTACTCAAACTTGAAACAAAATCTTCTAAAAAATACTTACTTTTTTTTGGACTGATTAGAAAGTATAAAGGACTGGACTTACTTTTAAACGCTATGGCCTCAAAACAATTAAGAGATCTTGATTTGTCTTTAATTGTAGCTGGTGAATTTTATGGTCAAAAAAGCCATTATGTAGATCTGATTAATAAATTTAAAATAAATAATCGTGTAATACTGTATGATTATTACATACCAAATGAAATGGTCCCAAGTTTATTTTGCTCCGCAGATATTGTTGTCCAACCATATTTAAATGCAACTCAAAGTGGAGTGTCAATGATTGCATACAATTTTTGTAAACCGATGATTTTGACAAACGTTGGTGGTCTTTCAGAGTATGTCGATCACAAAAAAAATGGTTATTTGATTGAGCCAAATTCAATCGAAATAGTTAATGCACTTGTTGATTTTTATAAAAATAACAGAGAAAAAGAATTTAGTTCAGACATAAGAAGTAAAAGAGATTTATTTTCTTGGGAAGCTCTAGCAAAAAGTTTTGATGAATTATATGAAGTCACTTAGTTTTTTTTGTTTTTTAATCTTTAACAGTTTACTTTTTTCACAGAATATTATTGAAAATGGTATGAAGCAAGGTTCGTGGATTGGATACCACGAGAATGGCAGGATTAAATATAGAGGTCAGTTTTATAATGATATGGAATATGGTTTGTTTAGTTATTTTGATGTAAATGAAAACCTCGTAATTGAGTTAAATTATGTTGACACTGGCGTAACCTCACTTGCGAAAATATTTCATTTGAACGGTAAGATAAAGTCCGAGGGAGAATATACCAATAAATTAAAAACTTCAACGTGGGTTTCATACGACTATGATGGTATGATTATTAGTTCTGAGGAATATATGCTAGGAAAATTAAATGGAATTTGTAAGTATTTTTTTGAAAACGGAAGTTTTTCGGAAATTTCAAGATATTTGAACGGAAAAAAAAACGGTATTTCTAAACAATACTACTCCAATGGATTGTTAAGTTCTAAGATTAATTATGAAAATGGATTTAGACATGGTTTTTGTCAGTTTTTTTATAATAATATTAAAAATTCAATTGAGTCAGAAGGCCAATATAATATTGGATTGATGGATTCTATTTGGACATTTTATGATGAAAATAAAAGTTTATTAAAAAAAGAAACTTATTTTAACGGCAAAACAAAATAATTTATCAAATAACTAAAAAAGATTTGGACCTTAAAAATAAATTTCTTTCTACTATTCTTTTTATCTCATTTTTCTCATATGCTGATAGTAGTTTGTGGTGGATTTATTTTTCTGACAAAAGTTGCTCCAATAAAATTGCACTCTCTCAAAAGTCAATTGAAAAAAGAAATAAAAAAAATATTCCTTTTGATTTTCATGATATTTCAGTTTGCAAAGATTATATTGATGAAATTAAAAAATATGGAGCTGACGTAAGGTTTGTTTCTCGCTGGTTAAACGCAATAAGTGTTGAAGTCGATAGTGAAACAGTTCTTGAAATTATTGGAATGTTAGATTTTGTTCATAAAATAGAACCACTCAAAAAAAATTCAAGAATAAAATTCAAAGAAAATGACTTTTTGGATAACTATAAATCAAGCTTTTCAAAAAGAAAGTCATCGATTTATGGCCCATCCGTTAATCAAGTTGAAATGATTGGTGGTGTACAACTTCACGAAAATGGATATTTTGGAGACAACATGAGTATCGCTGTCTTTGATGCGGGATTTACAGGTGTCGATATTTTACCAGTCTTTGATAATCTTTGGGACAACAATAAAATAATTTTTACTCGTGATTTTATAAATAACAATCAAAATGTATTTGATTACAGTCAACATGGAACTATGGTTCTTTCTGTCATAGGGGGGTATATGGTTGATAGTCTAATTGGAACAGCTCCAATGGCAAATTATTTACTTTTTAGGACGGAGGATTCAGAGTCGGAGACAATGGTTGAAGAGGATTATTGGGCTGCTGCTGCTGAACTTGCTGATTCCATTGGAGTTGATATTATTAATTCATCTCTTGGTTATACAATAATGTATGATGATACAATTAATAGTCACACGTATTCTGATATGGACGGTAATACAACAATTATAACTAAAGCTGCTGATAGAGCTGCTTCAAGAGGAATACTAGTTGTTAACAGTGCAGGTAATAGTGGTTTGAATAGCTGGTATTACATTGGTGCACCAGCAGATGGAGATAGTGTATTGGCAGTCGGAGCAGTTGATTATCTTGGTAACATTGCTTCATTTAGTTCTAGAGGACCATCTTTTGACGGAAGGATTAAACCAAATGTATGTGCCAAAGGGATGTCAGTGATTGTTGCAGACCAAGATTCGTCAATTAGATATGCCAATGGTACATCTTTTTCTGCACCTTTAGTATCTGGTCTTTCTGCTTGTTTATGGCAAGCCATTTTATCTAATAATATTGATGTAAGCAACATTGACATCATTAATTTAATTCAAGAATCATCTAGCTTATTTTCAAATCCAAATGATTCACTTGGCTATGGAATACCTAACTTTTATTTATCCTTCCTAAATAGTAGCATTGACTCACCAAATTATGAAAGTCAAATTAATATATTTCCAAATCCGTTCGATAATTTATTTCATCTAAATGGATGTTTTGAAGAAAATACACAAATAAATTTTTATGATTTAAATGGAAAATTAGTTTACAGTAAAGCCGTTATTCAAACGACAGAGTTCATAGTAGTTGATGATTTTGATAAGTTTAGACCTGGATTATATTTGTTAAATTATAAAGATTACAACCAAATAATAATTAAAAAATGAAAAATAAAATATGTGAATTGTTTTCTATTAAGTATCCAATAATTCAGGCTGGTATGGTGTGGTGTAGTGGTTGGAAACTTGCGTCGGAAGTTAGTAACAACGGTGGACTAGGAATCATTGGTTCAGGATCGATGAGACCGGATTTACTAAAAGATCACATAAAGAAGTGTAAACTAGCAACAAAAATGAATTTTGCAGTTAATGTTCCTCTTTTGTACCCATATACCGACGAACACATGAAAATAATTATTGATGAGAAAGTTCCAATTGTTTTTACTTCAGCGGGGAGCCCTGACTCATGGACTAACGAACTGAAAGAAAACAAAATAAAAGTTGTACATGTTGTTTCAAATTTAAAATTTGCTAACAAAGCAATTATTGCAGGTGTTGACGCAATAGTTTGTGAGGGTTTTGAGGCGGGTGGTCACAACGGAAGAGATGAGACAACTACATTTTGTTTAATTCCATATATAAAAAAAAATACTGACATTCCATTGATTGCTGCGGGGGGCATTTTCTCAGGAAGGTCTATGCTTGCCGCAATGATTCTTGGGGCTGATGCAGTTCAAATTGGAAGCAGATTTGTGATGTCAGAAGAAAGTTCTGCTCATGAAAATTTTAAAAGTAAAATTAGTTCTCTAAAAAATGGAGACACTATTTTAACTCTAAAAGAAATTACTCCTGTGAGAATGGTGAAAAATCAATTTTATCTTCAAATTCAGGAAGCATACAGAAACGGTTCATCAATTGATGAATTAAGAAAAGTTTTAGGTAAGGGCAGAGCAAGGCTAGGAATGTTTTGTGGTGATTTGAAAAACGGAGAGTTAGAGATAGGACAAGTGTCATGTATGCTGGACTCAATTCAGCCCGCCAAGGAGATAATTAATGAAATTATTGAAGAATTTGAAGAAGCAAAGTTACAAATAATTAAACTTTAGATTTAATGTATAATATTTTGTAAATTTGCATTCCATTTTGAAAAAATTCATATGAATTTCAATAAATCAATTGAACAAGGCTTAACATTCGATGACGCTCTTTTGGTGCCTGCATACTCTGACGTGCTACCAAATGATGTTTCAACAAATACACGTTTTTCTAAAAATATAAAATTAAGCATACCTATTGTTTCAGCAGCTATGGATACAATTTCTGAAACTGATATGGCTATAGCGATGTCAAGAGAAGGTGGTATTTCAGTAATTCACAAAAATATGAGTTTGAAAGAACAAGTCAAACAAATCACATCTGTGAAAAGGTCTGAAAGCGGTATAATTAGAAATCCCATTACATTGTTAAATACATCAACAGCTAAAGATGCCAAGAATCTTATGATTGACAATAATATTGGAGGTATTCCAATTTTAGATTCACACAACAATAAATTAGTTGGAATAATAACAAACAGAGATTTAAGATTTGAGAAAAAATTAGATCAATCTGTTGAAAATGTTATGACTTCCAAAAATTTAATAACAACAAATGATTCTACATCTTTGAAAGATGCAGAATCAATACTACAAAGAAATCGAATTGAAAAGTTACCAGTAATTGACAAAAATAACAACCTTGTTGGACTTATAACTTACAGAGATATTATTAAGGTAAAAGAACAACCAAAAGCAAGCAAAGATTCTCATGGAAGATTAATCGTTGCTGCAGCTGTTGGAGTCGGTGAAGACGCTCTGTCCCGTGCTGAAAAACTTGTTGAAAATGGGGTAGATGCATTAGTCATTGACACAGCTCATGCGCACAGCAAATCTGTTATTGAAACACTTAAAGAATTAAAAAAAAGATTTTCTAAAATTGATTGTATTGTAGGAAATATTGCTACATCCGATGCTGCAAAAACTTTGATATCATTTGGAGCTGATGCACTGAAAGTCGGGATTGGTCCTGGATCAATTTGTACCACAAGAATAATTTCGGGGGTTGGTGTCCCTCAGCTGTCTGCCATACATGATGTTTCAACTATAGCCAAGAAATTTGATATTCCTGTGATTGCCGATGGAGGAATCAGATTTTCTGGTGACATTGTTAAAGCCCTTGCTGCAGGCGCATCGTCGGTAATGCTGGGGTCAATGTTGGCTGGTCTTGAAGAGTCCCCTGGCGAAACAGTTATTTACGAGGGTAGAAAATTTAAAACTTACAGAGGAATGGGGTCGATTGATGCGATGCAAAGAGGTTCTGCTGATAGGTATTTTCAAGATGGTAAAAGTTCTAATAAATTAATTCCTGAGGGTATCGTTGGAAGAGTCCCTTACAAGGGAAAATTAAAAGAAGTTTTGTTTCAATATATTGGGGGATTAAAATCTGGAATGGGTTACTGTGGTGCCAAGGATATTGAGGAATTAAGAAATGCCAAGTTTATTAAAATTACAAATGCCGGGGTTAACGAAAGTCACCCACATAATGTAACAATTACCAAAGAAGCGCCTAACTACAGTCGCAGATAACATAATTAATCATGAAGCAAAAATTATTATTTTATTCAATCTTTTTCATCCTTTTTTGTCAAAGTCAAAACACTCTATTCAATGTTGGAGATTTTGAAATGGACTACAAGGATTTTATTTTAAATTATCAAAAAAATAAACTTGATTCAGATACACTAGAATTCTCTCAGTCTTTTAATGAATATTTGGACCTTTATATTAAATTTAAATTAAAAGTTATCGAAGCAAAGTCAATGGGATTAGACACTTTTCCGTCATTTAAACGCGAACTTGAGGGCTATAGAAAACAGTTAGTAAAACCATACTTAACAGATACTGAGGTGTCGAAAATGCTATTAGAGGAAGCGTACGATAGACTTAAAGAAGAGGTCTCAGTTAGTCATATTTTGTTACAAACAAATAAAGCTGATGATGTAGAAGTATTTGAACGCGCAAATATGATAAAAAAAAGACTTGAAAATGGTGAGGATTTTATAAAACTTGCTAAGTTGTTCTCGGAAGATCCGTCTGTCAAAGATAATAATGGTAATTTGGGTTATTTCTCTGCATTATACATGGTTTACCCATTTGAGTCGGCAGCATATAATACTAAAAAAGGGATGATTTCAGACATTGTTAAAACTAGATTTGGATACCACATATTGAAAGTCAACGACAGAAGACCATCTAGAGGTGAGGTTAAGGTTGCTCACATATTAATAAGAAATGACTTAAACAAAAATATTTCTAGCTCTCAAGGTAAGATTAATGAAATATATGATTCATTAAATTTAGGAGCTTCATTTGAGGAACTGGCAAAAAAATACTCCGATGATAAAAAATCTTCAGTCAACGGTGGAGAGCTTGAATGGTTCGGTACCAATAAAATGGTTAAAAGTTTTGAAGACGTATCATTCTCACTGAAAAAAGCTGGTGAATTTTCAAGTCCATTTCAAACGGAGTTTGGTTGGCATATCGTAAAACTAGTAGATAAGAAAAGCCTTCCTTCATTTGATGAAGTTGAGCAAAGCTTGAAGAAAAGAATCGAAAGAGATTCTAGATCGAAAATGACCAGAGAAGTTGTCATTAATAGACTGAAGAATGAATGGGGATTCCATGAAAATATCAACTCAAAAAAGATGTTTTATAAGCTCCTAAAAGAAAATTTAGATAACAAAAAAAGCTTATTAGAAAGTTTCCCTCAAAGAGGAAAAATAATGTTTGTTTTTAACAATATGTTTGACGACCAACAAAGATATATTTTTCAAAAGGATTTCGCTGAATACCTATCCGGTTTTAGTTCACGGTTGAGAGACAAGTCTTCAAGTAATATAATTAATATTGTTGATGAGCTGTATGAGACTTTCAAAGAAAGCGTATTACTTGAAATAGAAAGTGCAAATCTTGAAGAGAAATACGATGATTTTCGATTGCTTTACAACGAATATAGGGATGGGATACTAATGTATCAACTTCAAAAAGAAGAAGTTTGGGATTTAGCTGTCAAAGATACTGTTGGACTTGAGAACTTCTATAATTTGAACAAAGGCAATTATATTTGGCCTGATAGAATTAAAATTCGGTTTTTTGATTGCAAAGACAAAAAAATATTTGGAAAAACTAAAAGAAAACTTAGAAGGAATATAACTGAATCAGAAATAATCAACGAAATCAATTTTAACTCAGAACTAAATTTAAATGTTTCAAACATGACCTATTCACGAGGCGATGACGCAAGGATTGATAGCTTAGTTTTCAAACCAGGGATTCAAAATCTAAATGAAAAACAAATTTTTGAATCTGGACTATCTTTAATCTATATCGATAGTATATTGCCTTCTAGGTTTAAAAAGCTTAATGAGATAAAAGGTTTAATTATTTCTGATTATCAAAACAAATTAGAAAAAGATTGGATTAAAAAGCTAGAAAAAAAATATCCAGTTAATATTAACAATGACCTTTTATCATCTATCATTAACAATAAAGGCAAAATTTTCTCTGATGAAAAAAAACATCCAAATAAACAAAAAGAAAAAAGTTCGAGTTTTTCTAATATTTTTTCAGAGACAGTTAGAACTTTGGGTTCTTCAAAAAATACTTTTTTTGGATGGAATGGACAAATCTATACTACTGAAATAACTTCAGATTGATGATAGCAAAACACTACATCATCACAATTCTTGTGATTCTATTAAGTTGTAAT
>CETK01158647.1_pt1 | contig 11720 bp, 6 predicted proteins | sample 361431 | NCBI WGS metagenome assembly CETK01 (sample SAMEA2622452, study PRJEB7988) | marine metagenome | biome: marine biome (ENVO:00000447); feature: surface water layer (ENVO:00002042); material: "saline water (ENVO:00002010), including plankton (ENVO:xxxxxxxx)" | depth 5 m | reverse complement strand
GGATTAGTTGAATATATACAACAATTATCTATTTCAGCAGAAGGATTGTAGTTACATGCGTTTTCATCCATACATCCAGAAATTAAATTTGTTGCATCACAAGAGGTGCTGAGGTTTGCATTAACACACTGGTCTGTATTTGAACGAATCCAATTGATATAGCTTGAAACCTTGGTATATACCCCTGGTCTTCCTGGTTGAGCACACCCAAGGCCCCAACTTGTTATTCCAGCAAGTAACCATGCAGTGTTTTCAACATTTCTAACTGCAAGTGGACCACCACTGTCTCCCTGACATGAGTCCATGCCACCTTCGATTGTCCCTGCAATAATTTCAGTAACCGGATTAACGTTAAGTTGCCAGCTTAGACCTGAGTCATTGTAGTCAATTATTGGTACTTCTATGTACTGCAAAATACTTGAACCAGATCCGTTTTGGGAGGTATTTCCCCAACCGGTTACTGTTGTCATTGCTCCAGGGTCTTGTGCCCCGTTGGCAACCTGATATGAACAAATTAAGTCTATTGGCTGAACGTCTTGATTAAATTGTATAAGATCTGTAGTTCTTAGTAAAGCAATATCATTACCGTTACTTGCTGAACCACCATATGACGGATGAACTATGACTTCAGAAATTTGATAGTCGGTTCCGCCTGACCCAGATGAATATGAGCTACCAACATTAATCGTTACGTCTTCTGGATTTGCTACTTGATTTCCTTCTTCTAGGCAGTGGGCAGCCGTAATAATCCAATACTCATTAATTATTGAAGCACCACATGAGTAGTAATAACCATTACCAGCAGAGACACTCAATGAAGCTTGCCAAGGATATTGAGAAATATCACAATCTTCACCACCAACAATATCAGATTGTGAAAACACAAAATTGGAAATAAACATACATATTATAAAAATATACCTCATTAATAATGTTTTTTTTATTACAAAAATAATGATTTATTGCCTGAGTCTTAAAAATATAGAAAAAATGAATTCAAAAATTTAAATATTGATAAAAATTACTTCCACTTAATGTTACATCCAATTGATGGGTTTGACGACTTTGGTATTTCCTTGTTCTTTAAAATTAATTCCAGAACACTAGTAATATCATTTCCATCGGGTTTATTTTTTTTACCAGGCCTTGAATCATCATATTGTCCTCTGTATACACATTTTAATTCCTTATTAAAAATATTGAAATCTGGAGTACATGCAGCATTATATAATTTAGCTGTAGACTGTGACTCATCAAATAAGTAAGGAAAACGAATACCATAGCTTTTAACCAGATCTATCATTTTTTCTGGAGAATCATCAGGGTAAGCAGAAATATCATTGGAATTTATGGCAATGAATGCTACAGACTTTTTCATATATATGTTTGAAATTTGGACTAATGAATTAAGTATGTGAACTACATATGGGCAATGATTACACATAAAAACTATAACGGTAGCGGTATTTGATTTGAGTTCATCAAGAGACTGGTACTTATCTAAGTGAGGGTTGTAAAGATTAAAATGTGGGGCTTCAAAGCCCAACGGAATAATTTTTGAGGATGTTAAAACCATTTTCAAATATAATTAATTAATTCGTTAAGTACTTTGGCACACAATTTGATTCTATGTCTATATTGAATATAATGTTTAACTTAAAATTCTTAAATATGAAAAAATTTACCCAATTCTCTTTAATAGGAACAATAGTACTATCATCGATGATAATCTCAAATGCACAAACAAAGGGACCAATTTTGGCATCGAAATTAGAAACACCAGAAAATGTTGTTAAACAAAACATAAAAAAAAGATCGCAGATCTGGGTTAATGGCCAATGGAAGGTTGAAAATAATAAATATGTATGGGTTAGTGGCCACTGGAAATCTAAAAAAGTTGGATATATTTATGTGGATGGTAAGTGGTCTAAAAGTTCAAACGGATGGAGTTGGACTGAAGGATACTGGAAACAAATTCCATTAAAAAAATGGATGAATCTATACGCATAATGAAATAATTTTTAGTAAATAATTAATTTTTTCTATTCTAAGGGGATACTTTTGTATCCCCTTTTTTCATTATATTGGATTAATATAAGGTAAAGAAGATGAATGAAATTAATAATTATACTGCTACTACTTTATATGGTCTTGAGAAGGTACTATATGATGAATTGACTCAAGTTGGTGCATCAAGCATTGAAACTGGTAACCGTTGTGTTTATTTTTCTGGTGACAAGACAATTTTATATAAATCAAATATGAAGTTAAGAACTGCTCTAAAAGTTCTAAAAACTGAAAGGGTCTTCAACGCAAATAATGAAAAAATTCTTTATCATCAAGCATCTAAAATTAAATGGGATAATATTTTTAACGTACACAATACTTTCAGTGTTAGTTCAACTGTGAATTCTAAATTTTTTAATCACAGCAAATACACATCACTTGTTGTAAAGGACGCAATTGTTGATCAATTTAAAAAATTTCATAACAATAGGCCTTCCGTTGATATAAAAAGTCCTGACTATAATATCAACTTACATATCACAAATAAGCAGTGTAATATTTCTATTAATAGCTCTGGACAATCCCTTCACAAAAGAGGTTATAGATTAAATCAATTCAAAGCCCCCATAAACGAAGTGCTAGCTGCGGGAATAATTTTACTAAGTGGTTGGGATAAAAAAGTAAACTTTATTGACCCTATGTGTGGATCTGGAACATTTTTAATTGAGGCTGCAATGATTGCAACAAACAAAGCACCTAATTTAAAAAGAAAATCATTCGGTTTCAAAAAATGGAAAAATTTTGATATAGGTCTTTTTGAAAAGATTAAACAAGATTTGAAAAAAGAAGAAAAACAATACGATAAGAATATTTACGGATTTGATATAGCTGCATCATCCGTTGCAATTTCCAGAAATAATTGTCAAAACTCAGGACTAGAAAAAATAATTAAAGTTGATGGAGCAAACTTTTTCAAATCACAAAATCATAACAATTGTTTTTTGATGTTCAACCCTCCATACGGAAGGAGAATAAGCTACAGACCAGATTATTATAAAGAAATTGGTGATGCATTAAAACACAATTATCAAAACTCAACAGCCTGGATAATTAGCAGTGAAATTAATGAACTAAAAAAAATTGGTCTGAGGCCAAGTAGAAGAATTAAGTTATTTAATGGCCAACTTGAATGTAGACTCATCAAATTTAACATGTACCCAGGTTCAAGTTCTGGTAAACTTCTAAATGAGTAATGATCGATGTCACAAAATTATTAAACGAATGTAAAAATATTGGCAAGAGGATACTACCAGACTTAAGTCGAGCATATCCTAGCAAAAGTGACATTGGAAATAACAAAAATACTATAATATAAAATCCATATTGGACATGTATAATGGAAAAAATAAATGAGCTAATCAATACTGCCCCATGTCCACCAATAAATGATTTCTCAATTCCTTTAAACAAAAAACCCCTAAATAAAAGTTCTTCAAATAGAGGACCAAATAGAACAACTCCAAGATAAAAAAATATTAAATTATTAGAGTTTGTATAACTGTCTCTAACAAAATCAGTATCAAAAAGTTGTGGATACGATTTCGAAATTAGTTCCAAAATCAAAATAAGCGCAATAGTAAGAAATAAAAATCTTAAACTAATTTTCAAACGCGGATAGTTAATGTTTAAATACTTTTTAAATTCAAAGTTTTTAATTTTTATGAAAAAATAGACGCAAATACATCCACATATTGAAGAAAAAAAAGAAATAACACCTAAGTAATTGTAAGCTAGGGATTTCAAATCAACTACATAATCCGACTGAGTCTTTTGGATCAAAAACAATATCATTGATTGAGCCAAAGTAAAAGTAATAAAAATAATAAATGAAATTATTATCGTAGAGTAGAGATTCCAAACAGATTTGTAATTATTTTTGTTTACAGACATACTCAAAAATAATTATTTTTAAATCATGAAAGAAATAGATATAGAAAATAAAAAAATTTCACCAAAGACATTTTTTTTCCCTCTTTGCCTTTGCATTATCATTTCGTTCATTAAGTTAGTAGAAATAAAGAATGGTGTTAGCTTCCATACACTCGGTGTTTACCCTGGAAATTTTGATAAATTTTATGGTCTTTTTTTGTATCCATTGATCCATAGCTCGACTAATCACTTATTTAATAACTTAATTCCATTATTTTTCCTGACTTCGGCTTTAATACATTTTTTTGAACGCCATAGTTACTTAATTTTTTTTACAATTTATTTTTTTAGTGGACTATTGCTTTTTATAATTGGAAGGGAAGTTTATCATATTGGAGCAAGTGGAATTGTTTATGGTTTAGCATCTTTTTTATTTTTTAGTGGAATTATTAGAAATAATATTCAATTATTATCCTTTTCCTTGTTAATTGTGTTTCTTTATGGGAGTATGGTGTGGGGTATATTTCCAGGAACGGTTAAACCTGGTGTATCTTGGGAAGGACATTTAAGCGGGTCAATTATAGGTTTGATATTTTCAATTTTATTAAAAAACATTGGTCCTCAAAAAAAGAAATATGAATGGGATTATGAAGATGAAGATGAAGATGAAGGTGAAGATGAATACCATTACGAAATAGTTGAATAATAATTAATATTTTTTAAATTTACAGTCAAAAAACTATGAGATTCACATATTACTATTTGTTCATAATATCCTTAATTGGATGTCAATCAGAGAAAGTTGATAATGAAATTCTCAATGGTCAGTACATTGAAAAAAATAAGGATGGGGTAGTAAAAGTTGTTGGTAATTTCAAAAATGACATCAGAGACGGAATGTTTATATACTTCGACAACAGAGGAAAACTAAACGCTCAAGAGAATTACAAAATGGATAAACTCCACGGAGAACAAATTACTATTCACACAACCGGAAAAGTAAAAAGCAAAACAAGTTACGAAAATGGAGTCAAAAACGGTAACTACTCAAAATTTTACAAAAACGGGAAGCTACAAGAGTCCGGATCTTTTATCAACGGAAAAAAAGATGGTGAAATCATCTGGTATTACGATAACGGTGAAAGAAATATTCTATATACATATGATAATGGCATTCTCAATGGCCCAACAAAAATTTATGCAAAGGACGGTATGATTACTGAGGAAACCAATTATATTAATGGTATAAAAGATAATTAATTATCTAACTACGTATGTTTAAGTTTTGTTATAATTTAGCAAATTAAACAGACCGGTCTGTACAATTTAACTTATTAATTCCATCAAATTTTCTTTTTGATTTCTAATATAAATTTAGTAAATTTAGGATGTGTTAGTAATTAAACTTTAACAACACAAATTTATTTAACTCGCTGTTAAATATACCCCTAATACAAAAAAAATATTGAAATTATGAAGAAGTTAAATCTTTTCGTGGCTCTAATTGTCACATCATTTGGGATCCAATTTTCGTTCACTCAACCAGGATTTTATGAGGTTAATGCTGGAGCATTTTACTACTCCCCCAACTCTCTAGAAATTGAAGTTGGCTCAACAGTTACATGGACTAATGTTGGAGGTTTGCACAATGTAAACTTTCAAACAAATTCAATCACAGGTGTTGACTTTGAAAACCCCGAATCATTCGAACTGCAGGCTGTTTATTCAAACTCCGAAACTCCCACTTTGATTGGTTCTTGGACCTTTAATGTAGAAGGTACTTACACATATGACTGTTCTATTGGATCACATGCCTCCCAAGGAATGATTGGAACAATTATTGTAACCCCTGAAGGTGAGTACCCTGGCTGTATGGACTCTTCTGCATGCAATTATTTGGATTATGCGAATATTGATGATGGTTCCTGTTTATATAATAACCTATGTTGTGATAATGTCTTAGAAGTTGAATGCAATGCATGTAACGCATGTCAAACACCTGAGGAGTGGTGTTTAAACAATCCAGGGTTCGATGGATGTGATGCTTATGACGTTGTTGGATGTATGGACGATGGATTACAAAGCTGGTCACCATTTCCAGGAAATGCTGCTGATAACTATGCTGAGGGTGCCAACACTCAATGCGAAAATTGTTGTGCCTACTGGGGTTGTGGTAATCCAGACAATACACTAATGCTTGTTGGAACTTTCATGGATCTAAGTGGTGAAAATGGATGGAATGGTACATCGATGACCGTTTTTAATATTTGGGAAGACTCTCAAATTTATGACATTATGGATACAGTATTTTATTTTTCACCTTCATTCGAGATAATGTATGAACTACCTCCTGTTATAACTGAGATAGGTGATTTAGATGGGGATGGATATGACGATGCTGATTGTTGTGGTCTAATTGATGAAAGTGAATTTCTTGATGACGGAAGCATTAATCCAAATTTTGGTGGTCCATTGCCTGATGGACAAGTAAATCACGATGATTGCTTAGAATGTCCTTTAAATGAAGATTTTGTTGGCGAGTTGGGTTATGTGGTGAACTTTTGTGCTCCCGATGACTTATTAAACGGATGTTATCAAATTGTTGTTGACGAAGGTGACCCACAACAAGTTGCCTGGGAAATTCAAAACGCTGATATTTCAGTTTTTGCTTTATCAGGGTCCTCATATTTTGATTCAACTAGTGGTGCGGCATGCAGCAACTCTGAAACTTTTGGTTTCTCTGACGTAAAATTCACATCAAATAGTGTCAATTTTGATCAAGATACTGGATTGCTATCATTTGGTGTAACAAATTCTGGTACTGAAACCACTGTAAATTCCGAAGGAGTTGAAACTGCGGGTACTACATGGATATTAATTGATGGTTTTGCTGAAGTTTCTGATTCTCCTTCAAATATAACAGGATTTTCAGAAATTCTTAATGAATATGTAACAGGTGACGGATATTATTTGGGAACTAATTATGAATTTACATATGATATTTCTGAATTTACATCTGTTAATAATATTGGTCCTGGCGACCACAGTATAACTATCTGGCTAAACGGTGGGTCTAGTCAACCATTAGGGGTGAATCCTGAGTTTGGTGAAGAAAACTTTGAAAATAATTACATTAGTATTCAGTTCAATATTCCTGAAATTTTTGGATGCCTAGACCCTTGGGCTTCAAATTACAACCCCAACGCCAACTCTGACAACAACGGAAACGAAGAATGCCTGTATGTTTGTGGTGATACCGACGGAGATGGTATTGTTGATAATGAAAACTACCAATACTATAATATATCTGTCGATGGTGGGAATTTTCAAGCTGAAGTTGGATGGACTATACAAACAATTGACGGTTTTGAGTACCTATCAGGAGGAGCTCCCTATAATAGTAACGATTTTTCTGAATTTGGTTTGTGCCTAGCACCTGATTGTTATGAAATCGTTATGACTGATAATTTCGGTGATGGATGGAACGGAAATACCATTGAAATTGGAAATGAGATTGAATTCACATTAGAAACTGGTTCGTCTGGAACTGCACTTTTCGAAGTTGGGGGTGGAAGTTGTGGAGAATTTATTGGTTGTACAGACTCAAACGCAACTAATTACAATGAAAACGCAATACAGTCTGACGGCAGTTGTTTATATGACTGTTCATCGTTTACAGATGATAATGGCAATTCATATGAGTCACTAGAAATAAATCTTGATGGTGGAATTTTTCAAGGAGAAATATCTTGGGAAATATTTGATTCAAACAATGTTCTTGTTCTTGAAGGTCAGGCTCCGTTCAACGATGTAACATGTCTTCCTCAAGGTTGTTACACAGTTTCAATGCAAGACTCTTTTGGTGATGGATGGAACGGAAATGTTCTAACACTAGACTCTGGAAGTGGTTATACATGGAATTTTGTTGGCCCAACGAACGACAATGCACAAGTTGAAAATATCGCAATTGGCGAACCAAGTCAGTGTGGTATATTCTTTGGTTGTACTGACGAACAAGCTGACAACTATGATGAAATTAATAATATCGATGACGGTTCCTGTACATATTCATGTTTAGATGGAGGTACAGCTGTTACAATTAGTTGTGACGGAGGTTCATGGCAAAGTGAAGTTGGTTGGACTATTTTTGACGAAAACGGTATCATTATTTTAACAGGTGGTGCTCCTTTTATCGAAGAAGGTGTTTGTCTTATTGACGGCTGTTATACGGTTGAAATGACAGATTCTTTTGGAGACGGTTGGAGTGGTAATGAACTATCAATTACAGGCGATGGTATTAATTTAGAATTTGAAGCAACAGGTAGTAGTGGAACTGCTCCATTTGGAATTAATAATGATGAATGTGTAGCTCTTGGATGTACTGATGTAGAGGCTGAAAACTACAATTCAGATGCTAACTTAGATGACGGTTCATGTAATTATGATTGTGATTCATGGCTTGATACAAGTGAATTATATAGCTGTTATTATTACGTATGGGTATTAGATTACTCTGTAGACTACATGGAAGGTCTTGGATATGATTGCACATGTGTCATTGAACCAACACCTGGATGTACTGATCCAAATGCGGATAACTATGATGATTTAGCAAATCAAAATGACGGTTCATGTGTATATACATGCGATGAAGAAGATGGTGAATTTCCAACTCTAATTACTTGTGATGGTGGAACATGGCAAAATGAAGTATCATGGCAAATTTATGACGAACTTGGAAATTTAGTTGCATCAGGTGGCGCACCATATTCAAATGAAGTATGTCTGTTGGATAATGTTTGTTACACAATCGAAATGCAAGACTCATATGGTGATGGATGGAATGGCAACACACTTGACTTTGGAGGAACATCCATAAGTCTATATGCTGGTTCAAATGGAAATGACTCATATAATTGCTCAAGTGAATGTAACTTTGTCGAAATTCCTGTGTCAGTTGTTAATGGACAAGGAACTTCCTTTGGCTTTTCAATAACTAACAGCGAAAATGATATTGTTGTAAGTGGTGGAAATAATTTCTCAGGCTTCCTATGTCTTGATCCAAACGATTGTTATGACATTAACTTGGCAAGTGCAAGCGGTGGTGGAAATCAAGGTGCCACCTTGGTCGTGGGAGAAGATGAATTTGGATGGAACGGTTTTAGCTCATGGTATGCTTATATTTATCAAGCTGTTGGAGGAAGTTGTCCTGTTTATGGATGTACTGACACAACAGCTGACAATTATGATGAAAACGCAACTATCAATGAAAGTGCTCCTAATGACTCAAGTAATCCTTGTTTGTACTACGGATGTACTGACGCCAATGCTTCCAACTTTGACTCTGATGCTAATTTTGAGGACGGTACATGTGTATATCTTTGTGAATCAGGACTTGATTCATATTATATCTCATGTGATGGTGGTTCTTTACAATATCAAATTTCTTGGCAAATAACAGATTCGGAAGCTAATATTGTTGCAGAAGGTGACGCACCTGACAATACAGGTGTTTGTCTTGAACCAGGTTGCTACACTATTAATATGTTTGATACTGGTGGTGATGGTTGGAACGGAAACTCACTAATTGTAGGAAATATGACTTTTGAGTTTAACGAAGGATACGAGTCAGTTGCCACATTCGCTGCTGGAGTTGATGCAGAAGATTGTGGTATTTTCTTTGGATGTACTGACCCTGCTGCTGTAAACTTTGACCCATCTAGTAATGTGGACGATAATTCGTGTTTTTATCCTTGTGCCGAACTTGGCTGGGAGTCTGTACTTATTGAGACTTCATCAGGTACATATCCTTATGAAATTGCTTGGAATTTAGAAGATGAAAATGGGGACACAATATTTAGTGCCGGAGAACTAAGTGGTGGGACTGATTTTTCTAATCCTGGCATCGTTGACACTTGGTTGTGTTTAGATCCAAATGGCTGCTATACTTTAAATATGTCTGACACATATGGAGATGGTTGGAATGGCGCTGCCATAACAATAATCAATCAAGATGGAAATGAAAATGATATATCTCTCTTTGCAGGATTTTCTGGAAGTACACAATATGGTACATGTATTTTTGAATGTGATTTTGATACATATGACGTTACTGTAAATAATGGTTTTGGAACAGACTTTGGGTTTATTATTTCTGATATCGATGGAAATAGTGTTGTTTCAGGTGGTAATAATTTCAGCGGCTTAGGATGTTTAGACTTAGAAAATGGGTGTTACACAATATCATTATCTAGTTCTAACGGAGGTGGTTTTGGCTCAGCTTCTTTAGCTATTGGAGATTATGAATTTGATTCAAACGATGGAACTGGCGGCTATTGGAGTTCTGTAATTACAAATGGACTTGGTAACGGTTGTCCAACACCTGGGTGTACCAGTATTGAAGCATGTAATTACAATGAAAATGCTACATCTGACGACGGTTCGTGCTGGTATGCACAAGATTGTGAAAATTATTGTGAAACTGAAAACTTCGATAATATAGAAGATGGAGAAGGGGTATCATCAAGCACATATTTTGAAACATGGTCTGGTGAGACTACTGAAGAAGCATTGATTAGCAATGGTGCTGCTGTTATAACAAATACTACAGATATTATTTCATCAACTCCAATATTTCAAGATGGTTCATATAATATTTCATTTACGATGGGTATTTTTGATGGTGGAGATGGGTATTTTAGTATTGGTAACAACAACAGCTCAGATAACTTTCAATGGGAAGTCGAAGTTGTTTTTGGAAGTGATGGATTGGGCTACACAACACAGTCATACGAAACTTGGAACTACGATTTTGGGAATGTTGATGTAAGTGCATCTATTGACTTGGATAATAACACAGCGTCAATTGTGGTAAACGACCAGTGTGTTGAAACATGGAATTGGTTTGGCGATTTAGGTTCAATCAATTTTTGGGGAGGTGGATCGGATTTTGATTATTCTATTGATAACTTTGAAATTTGCGCCGGAGAGGCCTCCATTTGTTCTCCCGGTTGTACTGATCCAAATGCATTTAACTATGATGAGGAAGCAACTAATGATGACGGATCCTGCATAGAAGTTACTTTAGGCTGTACTGATGAAAATGCATGGAACTTTGATCCATTAGCTAACACTAACGATGGTTCATGTATCAACCAATGTAGTGATTTAGGACTATATGAAATAAATCTATATATGTATACAAATGGTGTTGTGGCAGGTTGGTACGGGAGTACAATTTCTGTTGGTGATGAGGAATTTTCTCTAGGAAATCTATATCAGGAAACCGTTTCTTTCTGTGGCGATTTGAACGATTGTACAGAAGTTAGTGCCGGAGGTGGTATTCAACAATACAATATTGGCTGGTCTATAAGCTCTGATGGAGTTGATTTATTATCGGGAAGTGCCCCGTTCTTAGGTGAATTAGGTGACTGCTCTATTTTAGGTTGTACAGATCAAAGTGCATGTAACTATGATATGTCATCAACTGATGATGATGGTTCATGTATATATTCCAGTGAATTTTTTGACTGTAACGGTATTTGTTTTGATGACGACAACGATGGTGTTTGTAATAATGAAGAAATTTCCGGTTGCACTGATCCTAGCGCTTTCAACTATAACAATTTAGCTACTGACGAAGATGGTTCGTGTTATTTCGAGATTTTAGGATGTACAGATAATGTGGCGTCAAATTTTAACCCACAAGCAACTGCGAATAACTCAGAAGCTACAAACTGTGATTATGGTCCATGGGGCGAAGTACCTACAACAGATTGTAATAT
>CETK01013789.1_pt1 | contig 11730 bp, 13 predicted proteins | sample 361431 | NCBI WGS metagenome assembly CETK01 (sample SAMEA2622452, study PRJEB7988) | marine metagenome | biome: marine biome (ENVO:00000447); feature: surface water layer (ENVO:00002042); material: "saline water (ENVO:00002010), including plankton (ENVO:xxxxxxxx)" | depth 5 m | reverse complement strand
CTGGGCAAAGATTGAGCTGGACGAAGAGCCCAATATAAGGCTGGTCGACGATTATGCTTATGTAATGGGATTATTGAACTTTTACTCGCTAAAGTCAGAGGATTATTCAAAAGTTGTATTCACTTTCATATTAAAAAAATTTTCAAATAATTTAAAATTAATCTTACATCACTCATCTCCGGTTCCAACCAGTAAATTACAAATGTAATGATTGAGTTGGTAGATATTTTAATTTGTATTTGTCTATTCTTTGGCGCAGTTTTATATACATCAGTTGGGCATGCAGGTGCATCTATTTATATTGCGATTATGTCAATATTTGGAGTGCCTGTGACTACAATTAAGCCAACAGCATTGTCGCTTAATATTATTGTTTCATCCTACACGAGTTTTCAATTTATAAGGGCAAAATACTACGATATCAAACTTGCAATTCCATTACTCATAGGGGCAATACCAGCGGCATTTATTGGTGGGTACATAAATCTTCCAGGTGATATCTACAAACCTATAGTTGGTGTGATGCTACTTTATTCCGCTTATCGCTTCATTACAGTTAAAAAAGAAGACGAAAAACCAACTGTGCAATATAAGTTTTTTTACGCAGTTAGTACCGGTATTATTATCGGATTTCTTGCAGGTTTAACAGGAACTGGTGGTGGTATATTTTTATCACCATTAATAATTCTTGCAGCTTGGACCACAACAAAGGGGGCTAGTGGTACTGTAGCAATATTTATCTTTTTTAATTCTTTATTCGGCTTGATGGGCAACATAACATCCCTCGCGGCGATTCCTCCAACTCTGCCTCTCTACGGTGGTGCGGCATTATTCGGTGGTATAATTGGATCTCGAATTGGCATCCATTATTTTCAGCATACGGCTATAAAAAGAACACTAGGGCTTGTCCTCCTAATTGCAGGCCTTAAGCTTATATTTAATATTTAGTGATTAAAGTTAATCACATAAAAAACTGTTTGCAAGAACGAAACGTAATTTCTCTATGAAGCACTTATATATACTATTATCATTGTTTATATTTTATTCTGGAGTCGGAAGCGCAATGGCCTATGAAGAACCATCCTTTGCAGTTGTGGAAGAAAATGAAGCCTATGAGATCCGTTACTATGAGGAGCGTATTGTTGTGCAAACCCGTAATACAAATCAAAATAGCGGTTTCCGAAAATTATTTAATTATATATCAGGAAAAAATAGTAATTCAGAAAAGATTGCAATGACTGTTCCAGTTACACAAACAGATAATTTAATGCAATTTTATTTACCAATTAAATTTGACCTAAAAAACACGCCTATCCCAATAGATAGTGATGTAAAAATTTCAACTGTTCCGGGAGGGCATTACGCAGTTATAAAATATGGAGGGAGGTCGTCAGACTCCAATTTTCTAAAACATGCTAAGTTTCTTCGAGGCGCACTATCTAATGATGGAATTGAAATATTAAGTGAACCAATAAAGGCTACATATAACGGGCCATTTACGCCAAGTTTTTTAAGGAGAAATGAAGCTTTATTATTAATTAAATGGTCAAGTTGATTTCAAATAGTAGCGATAAAGACGCTGGGCTTATTTGCCCGTTTTGTTTTTCGAACAAAGGATTGATTTATATTCAATCACACTACCAATGCCTCAACTGTAAACAAGTTACCGATCCGTGTTGTGGAGGAGAGGTTTGTTTTGATCAAGGGAGATTGATAGATTGTGAAGATGATGAACAAAAATGAGATAGATATAATCTATGATAATTTGGTCAAAAGCGGTAAACGATTTGACTCCTTTAAGTGGGGGGATGGATCCAAATATTGGATTAAAAGACGTGAACGATTTAAGCTTAAGCACATTTTAAAAGGTCACCCTGCGAAGGCAATAAAAAGAGAGATCGCTGGAATAAAAGTACTCAAGCGATGCGGTATACCAGCCCCGAATGTAGTTTACAATGATGAAAGGTGTATTGTAACAGAGGATGTTGGTCCGCATTTACAAGACATCGCAATTGATAAAAGAATAGGTGTTGCTGAGAAGGAAAAAATTTTTTCATCTGCTGGTAAGATAATGGCAGCCTTGCATAAGCAAAGATATGCTCACGGCGGTTTGGCCCTACGGGACGTTTGTTGGGACGGGACCGCTATAACACTATTAGATCTGGAGTCGTTTGATGAATTAATCAGATCACAACGAAAATTATCCATTGATTTTTATCTATTTATTCATAGTTGGTTTAAATTATTCGAAACGGAAAAGCCTGAATTAATGGCCTTTGTAGATGCGTATAAAAATAATATTATTGCAGTTCAGTGGCAGAAGTCGTTGGATTTACCTCTATATCTTCAAATATTGAGTAAATTGTTTACCCTTTTAAAATATAAGAAGTCAGATATTATTGCTTTAACGAGAACTGTAAATTTTCTAAACAAATTGAAGCAGTGATAGCTGAAACAAAAAAATATGGAATAACTATTAAATTGCGTGTTAACAATGTATATATTATTTTCTAATATTATTGCAAAATGACGATTATAAAATGAAAAATTCAAAAATTGTACTCATTGATAGAAATCCCGGTAGAAATTCTCAAACATATGGTATTGCCAGAGAATTAAATACCGATGTGGAATTAATACATGAACCTTCCATAGGCGTGATTGGGAATAAAGGTGACTCTCAGTGTTATGTTGGGGTACGAGAGAAGGTTGAAGTTATCCACGATAAATTGAGAGATAGGATCGGTAATGAAAGCAAAAAGCTTAGGATGAGGTTGGTGCAGCCTGAGTTCAGCATTGCTACGTCTGATGGTATCAGAAACGGCACCAAAGAGATGAGGTACTCACTCATCGGCAGAGAAGTTACAAATGAGTCAGTTTGTGAACATTTAAGTGCAACAGGGCTGGAAGGAACAATTGCAGTTGTTGCATGCGATAAACCACCTGTTGGAACATTGGCCGCCATATTGGAGCATAATCGACCAGCTATCATAATGTCTGATGGCTCTATTAGGCCCGGCGTGGATAGTGTAACCGGAGATGCAATTGATATTATCTCAAGTTACCAAATTGCTGGGAGTAATGACGAAAAGCTGAAAAAGAGGATTGCTCTAGAATCTTGCCCTGGTTATGGAAGCTGTGGTGGGATCTTTACTTATAACACGATGCAAACCTTTATCGCCGTTGTTGGAATGCAACCTTTACATATGGTATCACCGGCATCACAAGATGAACGACGCAAAACAGATTTTCCCAATGAGTTGATAGATTATTTGGCAAGGTTAATTGAAAAGAATATTACCCCTAGGGACATTGTAACAAGGGACTCTATAAGAAATGGGATAATTGTTGCGATGGCGATCGGTGGGTCTACAAATGTTATGCTGCACGCACCGGAGCTTGCAAGAGCTGCGGGTTACGAAGATTTTTACGGTGATATAATGAGCCACGAAGAGTTTAACCATTTATCGCAAAATATAATTCCTGTTGTTGTAAACGCGCGTCCATTTGGAAAATACTCAATGGTTGATATTGACAGTATGGGTGGTATACAAGTTATTGTAAAAGACATGATAGACTCGGGCTTATTGAACGGAGATACCCTGACTTGCACGTCAGAGACATTAAGCGAACAAGTAGCAAGATTAAAACCGAAGTCACCAGACGGTGATGTTATATATTCAATTAAAGAACCGTTCAAGAAGACTGGTGGTTTGAGGCTTCTCGGTGGTAATCTCTCTCCCGAAAATAGTGCAATTTTAAAACTTGCAGGTGTTGAAGGCGGGCTTGAGGATAATATATTTCGCGGAAAAGCAAAAACATTTGACGGGGAGCAAAAATTATTAGATGCCCTTGAGAACAATCCGGACTCTTTTAAAGATAGGGATATGGTAGTTGTACGATATGAAGGGCCTGTTGGTGGTCCTGGAATGCCTGAAATGCTTGACTCAACATCAAGAATTACCACCTTATGTCGGGATAAAGGTATTGTAATTGCACTGATGACTGATGGACGTTTTTCAGGCGGTTCAGTCGGTCTGGTTATTGGTCATGTTGGACCTGAAGCTGCACTTGGCGGCCCGATTGCGCTTATTGAAGACGGTGATCAAATTATTGTGAATCTTAATAATAATTCTCTCTCATGTGTAGAGCTTGAAGATGACTTAATTTATGAAAAGAGAAAAGATAATTGGGATAGGATTGTACAAAAGAATAATGGTGCTCACCCATCCTTGGGTGAAATTGATACAAGACTCTTGAACAATATGAGATGTAATGCTGTGTCGGCAATACACGGCGCTGGTATGCATCCAAATCGTGATTTGTGGGTTAGTAGCCCAAGGTCAATTGAGACCTCAAATTTTAAACCACAAAATAAATATAAAAGTTAGTTCATATGGGCTTGATTCAGATACTTGTATACAGAAAAGCCCTGATTGGTTTAATGATAATTCTTTTTTCATTAGATATTTCAAGCGCAAACGCTGATATTGATACAAATATTGATGCAAGGAGATTCCTATCAAGTTATTGTATCACTTTGGTAAATGAAATCGAAAAATCATTTCAAAGGCAGCTTGATGCAATTGAAAACAATAAAATGATTGAATTCAATAAAGTCAGTAAATATATTTATGGAGTATCAGACTTGTATGATAACCTTGACTGCTCCATATATATAGATAGATGACGAAAACCGAAACCATACCACATTCCATTTACTGGATACGACAGGACTTAAGGGTAGCTGATAATCCTGCGCTAGCAAAGGCATCCGAGGCGGGATTTCTTGCTGTATATATATTTGACGATGTCAACACTGACGATCAAACTTTACCAGGTGAAGCAAGTTCTTGGTGGTTGCATAACTCACTACAGGCTTTCAATAAGAGTCTGAATGACAAAGTATCTTTTTTTCGGGGTGACCCCCAAAAAATCCTAACAGAACTTGCGGAAAAATATAATATTAAAAATATTTTTTGGAATAGGCTATATGAGCCATGGATGATTAATCGAGACACTGAAATAAAAGAACATTTCCAGTCATCGGGGATTAATGTTGAGTCATATAATGCATCATTACTGTGGGAACCATGGGAAATTCATAAAGATGATGGTACTCCATACATGGTATTTTCACCTTTTTTCAGAAAGGGCTGTCTTAATGCAGCCCCACCTCGGATACCACTAAGTAAAGCAGATGCCAAAAACTTAGTTAAGGCTGAGAATTCCAGTGAGTTAAATGATATTGCTATATTGCCAACAAATAACTGGCATGAAAAGTTTTCAGATCAATGGGATATTGGTGAAATTGCTGCCAATAAGAAACTAGCTGATTTCATTGAAGACGGCTTGATAAATTATAAAGAGGGAAGAAATTTCCCAGCATACAAAAATGTATCTAGACTATCACCCCATCTACATTTTGGAGAAATATCACCAAATCAGATTTGGTATAAAATTGAACAAATAGTAGACCCAAATTATTCTGAAAAGGATTTGGGTCATTTCAAAAGTGAGATTGGATGGAGGGAGTTCTCCTACAGCCTACTCTACCATAATAGAAATTTACAAAGTGATAATTTATATAAAAAATTTGATGTCTTCCCATGGGCAGATAATGATGATCACCTTAAAAAGTGGCAAGCGGGGCACACTGGGTACCCAATAGTTGATGCTGCAATGCGAGAACTTTGGCAGACAGGATACATGCATAATAGATCCAGAATGATCGTAGGCTCATTCCTTGTAAAAAACCTATTAATTCATTGGAAGCGCGGTGAGCGATGGTTTTGGGATTGCTTGCTTGACGCTGACATGGCAAGTAACAGTGCAAGCTGGCAGTGGGTAGCGGGCTCGGGTGCAGATGCTGCACCTTATTTCAGGATTTTTAATCCTGTTATGCAGGGGCAAAAGTTCGACCCTGATGGTGCGTACACAAAAAAATTTATACCGGAACTAAAAGATGTTCCTGTCAAATATCTATTCAATCCGTGGGAGGCGCCAAAATCAATTCTAGATAAGGCGGGTGTAGAATTGGGATTAGATTACCCAATGCCAATGGTCAACATGCAGGACTCACGTGATCGAGCCCTTGAAGCATTTGATACAATTCGTATTAAATAGAACCTAAATATTAAAGCCCAAACTCCTGAGCTCCTTCATCAGTTCTTTTTCTTTATCTTCTGATATTTGAATTAGTGGCGGTCGAATGTTTCTCCATCGAGTATCATTGTATTTTACGGCTAGCATTGACTTTTGTGCAGGTATTGCTGAATAATCTTGGAACAGATAACGAACTTTTTTTACGTCCTCATGAAGCCGTTCAGCTTCACTCCACTTCTTTTCATGGCACAGGCTAATAACCCGTGCAATATTCTCTGGGTTAAAATTTGCAGTTGCCGATATGCAGCCAAGACCACCCAACTTTATGGCCTCAATTACTGGTAATTCTGCTCCCGGATAAACCACGAGGCCTTCTATTTGTAAAAGTTGCGCTGTATTATCCCAATTACCTGAGCTATCCTTTATACCCATGATGATATCTGGGTACAAATTTTTTAATTTCGTTACAAGATCAATTGATAAACTAACACCGGATACTTGCGGAATATGATACAGATATATTTTAAGATTTGGATCGTTGATTTCATCAATTAGTCTTTTAAAATATTCAAACAGACCCGAATCAGTCACACCTTTATAGTAAAATGCGGGTAGAGTCATCACCCCATGGCAACCCATCTCTATTGCATTACGGCACAAATTCACTGTATCAGGAAAATTACATAGGCCAGTTCCAGGAATAAGTTTATTTGCGGGTATTCCAGATTTTATCAAGTATTCCAAAGCATTAATTCTCTCTGCATTACTTAATGATAAAGCTTCACCTGTTGTACCAAAGGGCGCCAGCCCAGCGCAACCAGAAGATAATAGATCCTCGGCGAGCACTTTATACATCTCATGGTTAAAGCTGAGATTGTCATCAAATGGACTTAAAATTGGTGAGATGAGACCCTTTATCATCCTCAATTTCCTGTAATATAATCAAAATAATGCATGTTGTCCCAAATTAGCATAATATACTTGATTAGAATATTGAATTTTCCAACGTTTAATGACTATATTTATATAATGAAAAATATGCATAAAAAAACTCAGATTGATATCACACCAAAGCATTTATTTTACAACAGGCGAAAAATATTAAAACTTGGTTTGGCATTAACAGCCTATGTTGCATCAAATAGCATTACGACTGCTTTTGCTCAAGAAATTTTTGACAGGAAGATTAATTCGTTAGAAGAAATAACAAATTACAATAATTTCTATGAATTTGGTATTGATAAGACTGACCCCGCAAAACATGCACACAAATTAACAACGTCCCCTTGGCCAATTGAGATTAGTGGTTTGGTTGATAATCCAGGATTCTATGATTTCTCTGAAATTTCAAAAGAAATGAACATTATACAGCGTACTTATAGTCTAAGATGTGTAGAGGGTTGGTCAATGCTCATCCCATGGAACGGTTTCCAATTATCTGAATTATTGAATAAGTTAGGTGTAAAAGAAGAGGCAAGGTATGTATCATTTGAAACGCTGTACAGACCACAAGAGATGCATATGCAACAGACAAATATATTAAATTGGCCGTACAGAGAAGGGTTGCGATTGGATGAGGCAATGCACCCTCTAACTCTAATGGCTACTGGTGTGTATGGCCAACCATTGCCAAAACAAAATGGTGCGCCACTAAGACTTGTTGTCCCCTGGAAGTATGGTTTTAAATCAATTAAATCTATTACTAAGATTTCTTTTCAGAGGGATGAGCCAGCCTCATCGTGGAATCAGCAAAATCCAGCAGAATATGGTTTTTATTCAAATGTTAATCCAACTGTGCATCACCCGAGATGGTCGCAGGCAAGTGAGAGGTATATTGGTGGAGAAGGTGAGGGGTATCTTGGAAATTTATTTACAAAAAGATATGACACCAAACTCTTTAATGGTTATGAGGAGGTCGCAATGTTATATGAGGGAATGGACTTATCCCAATATTATTAAACAGCTGAATAATTGTTATGCATAAAGCGACTAAAACACTAAATATAAAGAACATATTTGATTTTATAAGGATGTCCGTGAGAAGGTTAAGAATTTGGCATATCTATGCAAGCCTATTAACACCACTATTATTCCTCACCTATGATTTACTGAGTGGTCGATTAGGTATAGATCCAATGAGAGCTGTAGAAAAAAGTTTAGGGGTTTCAGCTATTTATATACTAATATTAACACTGTGCATTACCCCATTTTCAATATTAACAGGTATTAATTTAATAAGATTCCGAAGAGCATTCGGTTTGATGAGTTTCTTCTATATTATATTACATTTTTCCACATGGTTATTTCTAGATATGCAGTTAAGATGGGCTGAGATAGTCGAATCACTAACAAGAAAGCCGTTTATTGTTTTTGGTATGATGGGTTTTTTATTGCTGGTGCCGCTTGCGGCCACATCGAACAATTACTCCATAAAAATATTAGGAAAATATTGGCCAAAATTACATAAGCTTATTTATCCTGCAATCATTCTGGGCGGAGTACATTATCTGATGATGGAGAAAACATTACAAAATGATGCAATAATAACGTTTATTATTATTATAATTCTTATATCACTTCGTTTTTTCAAATTAAGAAAAGTCAATTGGTTATAGCTTATGATGAGTGCAATAATAACTGGCTTTTTGCTGTGCTTTTCTCTGAACTGTGTAATTGGTGCCCAGAATACCTACTTATTCCGTCAAGGCGTCAGAAATGAGTATGTTTATTCACTCGCATGTTTTTGTACAGTATCAGATTTTGTTCTAATTATAGCTGGCGTCTATGGTATGTCTCTCATTGTAAACCAATTCTACATTGACTTGTTTTTGGTGTTGTCAGCGCTTTGTCTACTGCTTTATGGTATTTATCGAATAAAGAATGTTATGTCTCTATCATATGGGGCGAGTGAGGAGGTCTACCTTCAAAGAAGTTTTAAGAAAAGTATTATAGCAATGTCTGCTTTTACGCTTTTGAATCCTCATGTTTATCTTGACACAGTCATTTTGATTGGTAGTGCCTCGTTACAATATAATAGTGATGAAAAGATCTTCTATATTTTGGGCGCTACTCTAGCTAGCATAATCTTCTTTTATGGCGTTGCAATTCTATCTAGGTTATTCTCATCATTATCAAAAAATATTGCACTATTAAAATTTGTTGACATTATTACAAGTATTATTCTTTTTATTATTTCATTTGCCATGGTAAAAGCCACAAGCTTTGTGTAATCTTTCACAGGTTAAATAATAATTTTGATGTTTCCTATAATAGATTGTAGTATTTCACTATGCTCAAACAGTTAAAAAATTGTCATAATACCGACGACTTTCGTATGTTAGCCAAACAAAATTTGCCATCTCCAGTTTTTCACTATATAGATGGCGCAGCTGACGATGAGGTTACATATGCACGAAATACAGCATCTTTTGATCAATGTGACCTCGTACCGAGCGTATTGAAACCTGTTAATGATGTTGATATATCCATTGAAATATTAGGAAAAAAAATAGATTTACCAATATTTTTATCGCCGACTGCGCTCCAGAGATTATTTCACTATAAAGGGGAGAGGGCTGTCGGAGAAGCTGCTGAAGAATTTAATACCTATTTTGGAATATCTTCTCTTGCAACGGTTGGGATAGAAGAGGTGGGTAAGAAATTTAGCTGTCCCAAGATGTTTCAACTATATGTACATAAAGATAAAGCGCTCAATCAAGATATGCTTCAGAAATGCATTCATAATGATTTTGATGCATTGGCCATAACTGTAGACACTATCGTCGGTGGTAATAGGGAACGTGACCTGAGGACAGGTTTTACATCACCGCCAAAACTAACTATTGCAAGTCTCATGAGTTTCATGCTCTCGCCAATGTGGAGTTTTAACTACCTAGCAAGAGAGAAATTCTCATTGCCACAGTTAGACTCGCATTTAAGTGAAGGGACAAAGATTGCAATATCGGTTGGAGATTATTTTACGAATATGCTAGATCAGGAATTAAGTTGGAAAAAAATTGAAGAAATAAGAAAAATATGGCCGAAACCACTATGTTTGAAAGGGATAATGTCTGTGGATGATGCAAAAAAGGCTATCGATGTTGGCGCTACTGCAATAATGCTTTCAAACCATGGAGGCAGACAGCTGGATGGGTCGCGATCACCATTTGATCAATTGGAAGAAATAGTGGGTACTGTCGGTGGGCAAATTGAGGTAATTTGTGATGGGGGAATTAGAAGAGGTACCCATGTATTAAAAGCTCTATCTTTAGGTGCAAACGCATGCTCTGGTGGGAGATTCTATCTTTATTCACTGGCTGGCGCTGGTTCAAATGGGGTGAAGAAGGCAATTGCTCTTATGAGAGATGAAATTATTAGAGATATGAAGTTAATGGGGTGTAATAAAATTTCTGATTTGAATAAAGCTAACCTAAGGTTTAGATAGGCGACGCTCTATGATATCAAATAATAATATTGTTGCATCATTTTATAAGTTCAGCCTATGGGCAGACTACAAATCTTTTAGGTATATTATTCAAGAAATTTGTGAAAAAAATAAAGTTCTTGGAACTATTTTGTTGGCTTCTGAGGGTATTAATGGATCCATATCAGGTGACGAAATGAGCGTAAAAAATGTAATAGCATACGTAAAGTCATTAGATAATTTTGCTGATTTGCAAATCAAGTATTCAAATGCATATGAAAAAACCTTCCGTAAGATGAGAGTTAGATTAAAAAAAGAGATTGTTACGATGGGAAAGCATGGCGTCAATCCGCATGAATTGACAGGTAAACTTCTTCAACCTGATGACTGGGATAAACTACTTGACGAAAAGGATGTAATTGTTGTCGATACCAGAAATATATTCGAACAGTCTATCGGATCCTTTGTCGGTGCAAGATTTGCTAATACCAAATCCTTTAGGGATTTCCCTGAATGGGCGGATCAGAACCTAAAAGATTTAAAAAATAAAAAAATCGCGATGTATTGTACTGGTGGAATAAGATGTGAGAAAGCATCATCCTATCTATTAGGCAAAGGCTATAAAAATGTTTATCAGCTGAATGGAGGTATTTTAAAATATCTAGAGAATAGAACAAAAGAACACTCAAAATGGAGAGGTGAGTGTTTTGTCTTTGACTATAGAGTGTCACTAGAGCATGGGCTTGAAAGAGGCCATTATGAGATGTGTCACGCGTGTAGGATGCCTTTATCAGAAGAAGATAGATCAAGCGAGTATTATGCACCTGAAATATCATGTCCTCACTGCCACGATAGCCAAACACAGAAAAGCATGAAAAGATTTAAGGAACGAAAATTACAAATAAAGCTAAAGCATGAAAGAGAAGCACTCGAGCCAAGATAGAATAAATACGGAGTTGGTATTATACTCATTTAGAAGGTGTCCTTTTGCCATAAGAGCAAGAATGTCAATATATTACTCGACAATCAAGTGCCAAATTCGTGAAATTTCTCTAAAAAATAAGCCAGCAGAATTCATATCGTTGTCACCAAAAGCAACTGTACCGGTATTATTAAAAGAAGACCTTTCGGTTATCGAAGAAAGTCTTGATATTGTAAAATGGATTTTAGGTCAAAGCGATCCAAGTGGGCTATTAATTCCA
>CETK01075540.1_pt1 | contig 11767 bp, 8 predicted proteins | sample 361431 | NCBI WGS metagenome assembly CETK01 (sample SAMEA2622452, study PRJEB7988) | marine metagenome | biome: marine biome (ENVO:00000447); feature: surface water layer (ENVO:00002042); material: "saline water (ENVO:00002010), including plankton (ENVO:xxxxxxxx)" | depth 5 m | reverse complement strand
AGATATTCTTGTTTATAAGTAACTATAATGAAACGTCCCTATTTCCCAATACAAAACTTAGAGAATATAGAACCTAATATATCTTGATCAATATCTATTTTTCCAGTAATAATAGAGATATTAATAATCGCATCATTTAGATCTATACTAAGTAAATCACCAGAAATACCATCTTTTAGACCTTTTTTTACAGACTCAATAGCATTTAGAGAGTTTTTTAATGCTTCAAGGTGTCTTGAATTAGTAATTACGATACTATTTTCAGAAGATAAATTCAGATCTTTTGAAATAGCATTCTTAAGATGTTCGATATTTGTATGATTTAAAGCTGAAATTTGAAGAAATTCTATATTTTTTGACTTAATTAATTGATTTATATTTTTTTTGTAACTATCTGTTTTTAAATCCTTTAACAAATCAATTTTGTTCTCAACAATAAAAATATTTAAATCTTCTCTTTGATAAATTTTCACTTCATTTATCAACTCACTTTCACTGATATTTGATCTATCAAATAGGTATATAAGTACCCTAGATTTACCAATTTTTCCTTTTGCCCTCTCTACACCCATAGATTCAATCTTATCTGATGTTTCTCTTATTCCTGCGGTGTCGATAAATCTGAACTTTACGCCATTAATAACTGTAATATCTTCTATAGCATCCCTTGTAGTTCCTGGAATATCTGATACTATAGCTTTATCCTCATTAACTAATGCATTTAAAAGTGAAGACTTACCTGCATTTGGTTTACCAGCAATAGTTACCGTTACTCCATCTTTTATAACATTTCCATAAGAAAATGATTCAATTAAAACGGATAATTTACTCTCAAGGGTATTTAAAAGACTATTTAAGTCCTTTCTATCTGCAAATTCAACATCTTCCTCAGAGAAATCAAGCTCTAACTCAATTAATGACTTAAAATCAATCAATTTCTCTCTCAACTCTTCAATCTCACTAGAATAACCACCTCTCATTTGTTGCATTGCTACTCTATGAGCCTCTTTTGACTCAGAGGCAATTAAATCACTTACAGCCTCAGCCTGAGATAGGTCTTTTTTATTATTTAAATAAGCTCTAAGTGTAAATTCACCTGGTGATGCTAATCTAATACCAGAGTTAGTAAAAGATGAGATTATCTCTTGTTGAATATAATTTGAACCGTGACAAGATATTTCTACAATATCCTCACCTGTATAGGAGTGAGGGCTTTTGTAGACTGATATAACTACTTCATCAAGAACTTCTTTACCTACCAAAAAATTCCCATAGCTTATAGAATAACCACTACAATCTTTTAATTTCTTGCCTGATTTAGAAACAAAGAATTTATCTGCTGCAGATATTGAATCCATACCTGATAATCTTATTATAGAAATTGCACCGGAACCAGGAGGGGAGGACAGAGCAATTATTGTTCCTTCGTTATACATTATTAAATCTGTTTTGTAAAGGTAGCTCTATTTTTATGCTGATTGTTCTCGTAGTTCTTCCAAAGTTGCTGAATGGCTGTGTTCTCAATAAGCTCAGGGTTTGTCTCAACTTCTGTTATACCAAACTTATTGTAAAACTTCTGAAGTTCATTAAATAGTATAGCTATTACACCCTTGTTCTGAAAGTCAGGTCTTACTCCAATTAGATATAGAGAACCTTTGTAATTAAAGTTTTTAGCATATAAAAGTCTTAGCTTTCCAAAAAAATCAACCTTTCCATTAATCTTTTTAAGTGCGTTGGAAAAAGATGGCATAGTAATAGCAAAAGCTACTAATTCATCATTTTCATCAGTAACACATTTTATAAAACCTGGATTAATATACTTAAGGAATCTATTTCTATAGTAATCTATTTGATAATCCTGAATTGGAACAAATGTTTGGAGCTTATCATAAGTCTTTCCAAGTAAATAGAACATTTGGTCAACGTAAGGAACAATCTGTTCAGTTTTAGTAAAGTTTAGTTTTTTTAGTTTATATCTTTTTAAAATTAAGTCTGAAAACTTTTTTACTTTCTCAGGAGAGTCGTCATAATTGGCAATTTTAAGCTCATATTCTACCCATTCTGCAAGTTTGTTATAACCATGGGCAGTCATGTGATCCCTGTAATAAGAGTAATTGTAAAGAGTAATCATAGTGTTTTTCTTTTTAAAACCTTTGATTAACATACCGGCCTTATCCATATTTGAAAATCCTACGGGCCCTTCTATAAAATCTAGACTATTCTTTTTACCAATTTCAATTACTTTGTCAAGCAAAGCTTTTGATACATTTTTATTATCTATAAAATCAAACCAACCAAATCTTACTTTTTTCTTTTTTAGATCATTAACTTCAACCCAATTTATTAATGCTGCAATTCTACCTACTATTTTACCATCAATATATGCAAGAAAATAATGAGCTATGGCATTATTAAATACAGGATTCTTCTCTTTATTTAGCACCTCTAACTCTTCCTTTATAATAGGAGCTACCCAATATTTGGAGTCTTTATAAAGGCTGTGAGGGAACATGACAAATTCCTTTAATTTGTCACTATTTATGACTTCTTTAATAATGATATTTGACTCAGAATTCATTTGAAAAAGCAAGTTACCAATAAATAGTTATTTTTCAAGATTTGATTAAATTTGACAAAGGCTATAAATATGAAGTTTTTACTGGCTCTATTGACTATTTATCTTATTCTTAGATACATAATCCCTTCTATCTTTAAAATGATATTTATTAATATCTTCAAACAAGCTAAAAAAAAATCAAATAACGATAATTCCTCAAAAAGCTCAAATAAGAAAAAAACAAATGAAAAATATGGAGAATATATAGATTATGAAGATATCGATTAATAAAGTTCATTTAAGGAAATCATTAATTCATTTGTACACAGCAATCGGTTTTGCAGTTATCTCATTAATATTTTATAGTCCATTACTTGATGGTAAAAAGTTGTATCAATCTGACATAAATCAGTATGAGGGTATGTCTAGAGAAATAGAGGAGAATAGAAAAAGTTTCTCTGATGAAATATATTGGATTGACAATGCATTTGGTGGGATGCCTACTTTTCAGTTAGGAGCTAGATTTGCTTATGATATATTATCACCTTTTCATATGTTATTTCGTTTTATTCCTAGACCTGCACATACACTTTTTCTATACTTGCTTACAATGTATATACTTTTGATGGTTTTAAAAATACCATGGAGAATAGCCATATTAGGATCAATTGCCTTTGCCTTTTCAACATATTTATTAATAATACTTCAGGTAGGTCATAACACAAAAGCTCTTGCAATTTCCTACATTCCATTAGTAGTTGCAGGATTAGTTCTTCTAAGACAACATAAATTACTTCCAGGTTTTTTAGTTAGTTTAATAGCTATTTCACTTCAAATAAGAGCTAATCACTATCAAGTAACATATTATATGTTAATCCTGTTGTTAATTTACTTTATCGTATATCTAGTAGACTCATATAGAAAGGATGAATTAAAAAACTATTTTAAGTACCTAGGTATTTTTAGTCTAGCAGGAATTTTATCATTAGGTTTAAATGCACCCAATATTCTATCAACTTATGATTACTCTAAGTTTTCAACAAGATCCCAAAGTGAACTAACTATAAATCCAGATGGATCACAAAAGGAAAAAACAACTGGTCTTGAGTATGATTATATTACTCAATATAGTTATGGAATTTTTGAAAGTTTAAACCTAATTGCTCCTAGGGTTCAAGGTGGTGCTTCATCTGAAAATTTAGGAAAAAATAGCGATTTATATAAGTTTTTGATTGAAAATAATGTTCCAAGAAAACAAGCAAATTCATTTATAAGTTCAGTCCCTACTTATTGGGGAGAACAGCCTATTTTAGAAGCACCTGCATATATAGGTGCATCAATAATGTTTTTATTTATTCTATCTCTTTTCGTTGTCAAAGGTCCATTTAAGTGGTGGATATTAATTTCTTTTATTTTATCACTTCTACTGTCATGGGGGAAGAATTTTCCATTATTAACAAATCTATTTATAGATTATTTTCCTTTTTACAATAAATTTCGTGCTGTTTCATCAATTCAAATAATTCTTGAGTTTGTTGTTCCTCTTTTATCCGTAATTGGGCTTCATAAATATTTAGCTGACTCAAACCTTAAAAATATTAAGAGATCATTTGCCTTTTACTCAACTCCCTTACTTATACTATTAATAATTGGTGGATCATTGAGCTATTCAGGTTTATATGATGAATATTATTCCAATGCTTACGGTCAAGAAATTTTTAATAAAATATTAGAAGAAAGAAGAAATATATTTAATGCTGATGTCATAAGAGCTTTAATAATAGGTTTAATAATTTTTTTAACCCTTAGGTATTTGAAGTTTTTAGGTAGGAATTTTACATATGCAATTGTATTTATAATAGTTTTTATTGATTTATATACTATAAACAGTAGATATATAGATAAAGAATTGTTTATAGATGAGTCAACTAATACATTTCAGGCATCACAAATTGATAATGAAATATTAAATGATACTCTAGATTTTAGGGTATTTAATGTTTCATCAGGTTTGTCCAATGCTAATACATCATATTTCCATAATTCAATTAATGGTTACCATGCGGCTAAACTTAGAAGATTTCAGGAATATTATGATTATTTTTCTTATCACGATAATGAAAAACTTTTTAACACATTAAATGTTAGATACATAATAGGTAAAGATGAGAATAATCAAGACCAATTATATCAAAATACAGATGCTTTTGGAAATGCTTGGGTTGTTGATTCACTTGTAATAACTGATAATTATGATAACCTATTAGATAAAATGAAAGATGCTGATTTAAGAAGAATAGGTTTTACCATTAATAAATCAGTTCCTGCTAATATATCAAGAAACTATAACTCATCAGGATTAATTAAAATTGAAAAGATCAAAACATCGTCAGCAAGCATAACTTATCAATATGAATCTTTGTCAGAACAATTGGTAGTTTTCTCGGAGATATACTACCCATCTGGTTGGGAGGTATACTTAAACGGTGAAAAAGCAAATTTTTTTGATGTTGACTACTTACTTAGGGGGATGGTCATACCAAAAGGTAGGCATAAAATTGAATTTAATTTCTCTCCAAAAATTGTAAAAACAGGAATTAATATTAGAATAATTACAATAATAATTACCTTTAGTATAGTAGCTCTAATGATTTATAGAAAAAATAAATGGGTATAGTAGTTAGACAATCTTTCCTAAACCTTATAAGTATTGGTATTGCATTTCTTATTGGAGCTGTCAACACATTATATTTATATCCAACATTTTTAGGCAGTAAACTTCAAGGATTAGTAATTGCTTTACTAGCAATCTCCAATATAATTCAACCATTTATCTCTTTTGGAACTCAACATGCAGTAATAAGATACTATTCAAAATACACAAAAAAAACTGATAGAGACGGACTATTGACGATTTCATTACTCATCCCTTTATTAATAGTAATATTGTTTATACCTGTATTTTTAACTTTTTATGAAGAGATAAGACAATTTCTCTTTCAAAGTGATCAAAGTCTATCTAGATACGCATATGTAATTCTTTTTATTGCCATATCAACATCCTTTTTTGAAATATTTTATTCATGGTTAAGAGTAAAATTAAAATCTGTGTTTGGGAACTTTTTAAAAGAACTTTATCCAAGGCTACTAATTTCATTATTACTATTATCATACTCAATAGGGATTTTAGATTTCGAAAGATTCATTCTTTTGTTAATCTATGGCTATTATCTAAGATTACTCATCGTAGTTATTTATGCATTTTATATCAATAAGCCTAAATTGAATTTAAACATTAAGAAAGATTTTAATGAAATATTTAAATACTGTTTGTTAATCTTTCTATCAGGAGCTGCTTCAAGTATCATTTTAGATATTGACAAATCAATGCTTTCATCAATTTTAACAGTTGAAAATGTTGCTTATTATTCTGTAGCAGTTTTTATTGCTGCTGTAATTGAGATCCCAGGCAGAGCTATGTTTCAAATTTTGAGTCCTGTAGTAGCTACTGCTATTAATAAAAATCAGATGAAAAAGCTTGAAGATTTACTTAAAAAAAGTTCTACTAACCTAGTTTTAGTTGCAAGTCTATTTTTTTTATTAATAAATCTGAATATTGAAGATTTCTATGACATGTTAAATCAAGATGGATACTCAATAGGTATTCCAATCGTGATAATAGTTTCTTTAGGAAAACTATATTCTATGTCAATTGGCTGCATAAACAATATTATATCTAATTCAAAGTATTATTATTATACTTTTTGGTTTTCACTCTTTTCGTCAATTTTAGCAGTGATATTAAACATTTATTTAATATCTAGTTTTGGAATTATAGGGGCAGCTTATGCAACTCTTATTGTACTAATAATAATGAATTCTTTAAAAATTTATTTAGTAAAGTTAAAGTTCAAAATTCATCCATATAGCAGGGATACAATAAAAATATTGATTTTAAGTGTTTTAACATATATAATTTTTTCAAATCTTGAACTAGGGTTTTTCTCACACATAAATATTCTAATTAAGTCTAGTTTAATTTTAATAATATATACACTCTCAGCCTATATATTTAAATTAAGCGATGACGTAAATATTTTTATTGACAAATTCAATAAAAATTGGTAACTATTGGATCTTAGTTTTTAAATATTTACCTGTGTAAGATTTTTTGTTTTTTAATATTTTTTCAGGAGTTCCCTCAGCTACTATAAATCCACCTTCGTCACCTCCATGCGGTCCTAAATCTATAATGTGATCAGCACATGAAATCATATCTAAATTGTGCTCAATTACAACTATTGAATGGCCCATTCTAATAAGTTTTTCAAAAGTACTGAGTAGTTTTTTGACATCATGGAAATGAAGTCCAGTTGTAGGTTCATCAAAAATGAAAAAAGTTTTCTCAATTTGATCTCCTTTTCCTATAAATGAAGCTAATTTTATTCTCTGAGCCTCACCACCTGAAAGAGTGTTTGACGACTGACCTAGAGAGACATATCCAAGACCTACAGATTGTAGTGGTAATAATTTACTAACTATTTTAGATTGATTATACTTTCTAAAAAATTGTATTGCATCGTCAACAGTCATGTTTAACAACATATCAATACTAATTCCATTGTATTTAATAGATGTTATTTCATCTTTAAATCTCTTGCCATTACATATCTCGCATTCTAATTCAACATCAGCCATAAACTGCATTTCAATTTTTATTATTCCTTCACCCTTGCATTCATCACATCTTCCTCCATCAGTATTAAATGAAAAAAACTTAGACTTATATCCATTTGATAAAGACTTAGGAAGTTTAGCATAAAGGTTTCGTATGTCATCATAAACTTTTAAATAAGTTACAGGATTTGATCTAGATGATCTTCCAATAGGATTTTGATCAATAAATTGAACAGACTTAATTCTACTTAAGTTTCCGGAAATATCATTATATTTTCCTGGTTTAACAGAGTAATCTCTAAAATAATTTAATAATGCTGGATATAATATTTTCTTCACCAAAGTGGATTTACCGCTTCCTGAAACTCCAGTAATCATTGTAATGCAATCTAAGGGTATTTTAACAGATATATTTTTAAGATTATTTTCGTTAGCTCCATTAACTTTTATAAAATATTTTGATTTTCTTCTTGCTTTTGAAAATTCAATTTTTTCAATTTTTCTTAGGTATTTTGAGGTTAATGTATCAGATAGCATAAGTTCATTAACACTACCTTGCCCAACAACCTCTCCTCCAAGTGAACCTGCCATTGGTCCAATATCAATTATATGATCAGCTGACAAAATAATTTCTTCATCATGCTCAACTATAATAACAGTATTGCCAATTTCTTTGAGGTTATGTAAAATTTTTATCAAATTTTTATTATCTCTGGAGTGAAGTCCAATAGATGGCTCATCGAGAATATATGTGGAGCCAACTAGACTGCTTCCAAGTGACGAGGCCAAATTAATTCTCTGAGTTTCACCCCCTGATAAGGTATTTGATTTCCTATTCAATGTCAAATAATTTAATCCAACATCAATTAGATAATTAATTCTATTGTTTATCTCTTTTAAAATTCTATTTGAAATATCTCTCTCTACTTTTGATAATTTAATATTCTCAAAGAAGTCTTTTAATTTATCAATAGACATAGATAATAATTCTGGAAGGTTCTTATTATCTATTTTAACATGATAAGCCTCTTTCCTTAGCCTGCTTCCTTTACAATCACCACAAAGTGTTTTGCCTCTATATCTTGATAAAAGTACTCTATTTTGAATTTTGTAGTTTTTTTTCTCTAGATATTTAAAGAAATTATTAATGCCTGTAAAATATTCATTTCCTTCCCATAATACTTTTATTTCATCATCAGTAAGTTCATTGTAGGACTTATATATTGGGAAATTAAAATTATCTGCTGATTCTATTAATTTCATATAATATTTTCTTAATCCAGTTCCTCTCCAAGGAGCAATTGCATCATCATATACCGACAATGATTTGTTTGGAATAACTAACTCCTCATCAATACCAATAGTTTGACCAAATCCATCACATGTTTTACATGCACCAAAGGGGTTATTAAAACTAAATAAATGAACAGATGGCTCTAAAAACTTAATATTGTCTAGTTCAAATTTATTTGAAAAATAAACTTCAGTTTTATTATCAAGATTATAGATTGAACATGATCCGTTACCTTCATAGAAAGCTAGTTCTATAGAATCTGCAATTCTTGATATAAAATCTTCATCAGAATTTACAATTAATCTATCTATTACTAGATCAAAGTTTAAAGGTGTCTCTTTTTCAACTTCGCTAATATTTAAAACCTTTTTATCTTTAAATATTCTAACAAATCCTTGTGCTATAAGAATTTCTAGTTTTTCCTTAGACTTCTTTTTACTTGAAGTATCCATAGGAGATATCAGTAATAGTTTAGATTTTAATTTCTGATTTTTGATATATTCAACCACATCTTTTATAGTATCCTTCCTTACAATTTTATTAGATACTGGAGAATAAGTTTTTCCAATCCTTGCAAATAAAAGTTTCAAGTAATCATAAATCTCAGTTTTTGTTCCAACTGTAGATCTTGGATTAGATGTGTTTATCTTTTGTTCAACAGCAATTGCAGGTGATATACCTTTTATATAATCTACTTTGGGTTTATTTAACTTACCCATAAATTGTCTTGCATAAGAAGATAAACTTTCTACATATCTTCTTTGACCTTCAGCATATAGGGTGTCATAAGCTAAAGAGGACTTTCCAGAGCCTGATAAACCGGTAATAACAGTTAACTTATTTCTAGGTATAACAACATCAATATTCTTTAAATTATGAAGTTTAGCCCCTTTAATAATGATATTATATTTAGGATCGACTTTTGAAAAATCTTTCATTTAGCTCTAAAAATGCAAAATTACTTAATAATTACTTTAGTTGTATATGTATAATGGTATATAATCATATGTAAACCCTTATTGTTGTTGATAATTTGCGATTAAATAATTGGACAATATATGTATTTATATTTAATATTATTGCTGTTTATGTGGCATATATGTTGCACAATATTAACATTAACATAAAATTCAGAAATATTCATTAAGATTAGTTTTCTATTTTCCATTTTCGAAACAAGTATTTAAATTAAATGGGTTTTTTATAAATTGCAATAATGAAAAAACTGTTATTAATTTCATTATTAATTTTATTTAGTTGTTCTAAAGAACCTGAAATACCTCAATATACTTTAACTGTAACTGCAAATCCTTCTGAAGGTGGGTTAGTTAACCCCCAAACTGGAACTTATAGTTCTGGTCAAACAGTTAATATAATAGCTTCGGCTAATGATTTTTTTGCATTTAGTAACTGGACTGGAAGCTGGAATGGTTCTGATAGTAGCTTTACCATAACTATGGATTCTAATAAAAACATAACAGCAAATTTTGAAGATTTAGATATTGATAATGATTTAGTCTTAGATTCCATTGATAAATGTTTAAATACACCAGCAGGAGAATCAGTAGATCAAAATGGTTGTGGTTACTCTCAGCTTGACGATGATAATGACGGAATAAATAACGGAATTGATCAATGTCCGGATACTTTAGGATATCTTAGACAGTATAATGTAGAGATCGATAACAATGGATGTTATATTAATTACGCATATTTAGATGAAAATGAAGTCACTGTTAAAGCATATCCAGATTCTCCCGTAGGTAAAGTAACTTACTTGATTCATCCTTTATTTGAAAATTTACGTCTTTGGAAAATTGTTGATAATTCAACCCATAAAAGTTTTGAACCATTTGGGACTTTTTCCTCTGCTCCTGTTACAACCTTTGTAGATATTGTAGATGCATCTAGCAGAGGAGGTTTTGCTGTTACATGGGATTTTTCTAATGTAAAAAAGATATATTATTTTGGATTATACGTTGATAGTTATAAATCAAGCTTGATATCTGAATGGGATTTATCGAATGTTGAAGATATGTACATGGCATTCTATAACTCAGTTATTTCTTATGAATTAGACCTCTCAAAATGGGATGTATCTAATGTTACTAATATGAAAGACATGTTTGGGAACCTAAACAAAAATAGATATGGTGGATATAGAATAAATTTTACAGGTTGGGATGTTTCAAAAGTTACCAACATGCAAAGAATGTTTCTAGGAGCTGCATTTAGATCTGATTTTTCGAGTTGGGATGTATCGAGCGTAAAAAATATGAAAAGTATGTTTGGTGGTTCAACTATCAAAACTATTAATAACTCTGATAACATTGGATTAGCTAATTGGGATGTGTCTAATGTATGGTATATGAAAGATATATTTAATGGGTTTTCATCTAATAATGTTATTGATCTATCAAATTGGGATGTGTCAAATGTTGCAGATATATGTAATTTCACTGATAATCCTAATATTATACCACCAACAAATTTTATCAATTGTTCAGACTAATTGTGAAACTGTGTGGCAAAATAGTAGGGTAGTGAGCTAAAGTATTGATTCTATTGGGCTAACAAGCGATGCAAAATTACTTAATAAGTTTATTAATTATGGACTTCCTACCAATAGTTTTTGTTATAATGTCATTATTAATATCCCAACCTCTTGCTGGGCAGTATTCTCTTCCATAGAAAATAATTCTAAGATGTAATTCATTCCACTTGGATTTAGGGAATAGTCTTTTAGCATCAAGTTCTGTTTTTATTACATTCTTACCTGTTGATAGTCCCCATCTATACATTAGTCTATGGATATGTGTGTCAACAGGAAATGAAGGTTGACCAAATCCTTGAGAAACTACAACACTAGCTGTTTTATGTCCAACTGATGGAAGTTCTTCAAGCTTTTCAATATCTTCTGGAACTTTACCATCATATTTCTCTATTAAAATATTTGAGAGATTCCATATACCTTTTGATTTTGTTGGGGAAAGACCAACTGGTTTAATTATATTTCTAATTTCGTCAATAGATAATTTTATCATATCATATGGATTGTCAGCTTTGCTAAAAAGTATAGGAGTTACTTCGTTAACTTTTTTATCAGTACTTTGAGCAGACATTAAAACTGCTATTAGCAGTGTATAAGGATCTTTATGATCAAGTGGAATCTGTAAAGTAGGGTAAATTTCCTCTAATTTATTAATTATGAAATCAACTTTTTCTTTTAGTTTCATTTA
>CETK01019600.1_pt1 | contig 11769 bp, 11 predicted proteins | sample 361431 | NCBI WGS metagenome assembly CETK01 (sample SAMEA2622452, study PRJEB7988) | marine metagenome | biome: marine biome (ENVO:00000447); feature: surface water layer (ENVO:00002042); material: "saline water (ENVO:00002010), including plankton (ENVO:xxxxxxxx)" | depth 5 m | reverse complement strand
TGCTATATCATCTCGTAGTCTCTCTACAGCAGCATTAAGGAACTTCAACTTTTTAAGGTCATAAATAGTTCCTTTACCTTCAAAAACAGCTGGCTCCTGTTCTCTATCAGCGACAAAGCATAAGTTAGTTCTTGCTAATTTATTCATTCTTTTACCTCTTACCTTAACTTCTTGACCGTTAACAATCTCTGTCCTATATTTATTAGGATCCAAATACTCAGCATCCCACCTAATTGGTGCTATTTCCTTATAAATACCGATATCACTACCGTGACCACCGTGCCAATTTGAGATATAATCCCTTAAAATTAATACTCTTGCTTGATTTTCGTCACTTAAATCATTAATTGTATCATTCATACTTAAGGCATTAAGGTCTAATACTGCTACAGGCCTATCGCCATATTTATTCATAACTAATTTTGTTTTAGCTTCAAAATAAGGACCCAATCCCTCAATATCTTTAGCTGTAAAGCCCTCACCCTTAATTGGCATACGACCTATAATCTCCATTCCTCTATTATTTTCTCCACCCGGAGCCATAGTTAAGGACATTCGCTCACCATTCATTAATGCTTTAATTTCTTGATTACTTAAATTTTCCATATTATTATTATTCTGGTTATTATTCATGTTTTGTTCTATCACAATCGCACTCATTATTAATTTAACTAATCATGTAAAAAACATTTCAATTTTTTAGTTGTCCCAGGTATATAAAATTGATTAAAAAAATAATAATATTTAATATTAAACCATGACATCAAAATTAAATTATACATCAACGGACTCATCTGGAGAAGAAACAATCATGAGATATGATACACCTCTTTGTGGTCCAAAATCTTGGAAAGAAAATCGTGACGATGAAAGTTATAATGAAGAATTAGCAGAAATATTTGGAAATAGAGATGGTGAAATACAAGAAGCATTTGGTAGAATAGATGATTCATCAGAATATATCTTTAAAAGTATTGATTATGGCGTCATAGATTATGATCTTACAATAACAATACCTAATATAGGCCCTGGTAAACCTAAAGAATGTATTAGTAATTCATATATTTTTGATAAGAACGATAAAGAAAATATTAAGTATGCGTCATGTGGTAATTTGGTTCGTAGTGTAGCAGAAGCTTACGAAGAAGATAAATGTGCCATATGTAATGAAGGTTTTTGTCAAGAAATAGCAGGTGAAAAATGGAGCGGATTAACTAAGTGGAAACGAGCCCACTCTGTTTGTTGGAAAATATTATGTATAGAATATCACAAAGCATTAGAAGAAGAAAATTTAAATAATACCTTATTGAATTGGATATTATATTTGAGCAATTGTGATTTAATATAAATTAATTTTCAGTTCCCATACTAATCGTATTATCAGGATTAATAACAATAACTTTATTTTTTAATTCATTCATAACATTATTATATTGTTCTATATCAATAATATATCTTTCTCTATTGTGTCTTTCTTGAGCAATACGAATTAATGTATGAATAGGAACAATCCTATTGCTTATAATCCTATTTCTCCTTTCGTTATTAGAACGTGTAATTTCTTCATGCATTACTCTTATTAGAGCCCATAAAAATAAAAACAAACATGTGAAAAAAAAAATAATTAGAAAGAAATAAGTCCACCAATTGTCTCTCATTAATAATCTATTTTTATTATATTTATATAGAATTTAAAAATAATAAAGGATATTATATATGGATGATTATAAAAAAAATGACTTGTTAATGGCTTTAGAAAATGAAAGTAATGCATCAATAATGAAATTAAATACAAGAAAAATACAAAAACATAAAAATGATATATTACAACAAATAATAAAAGATAAACATACTTTAAAATCATTTCATAAGAAATTAAGGTATTATCGCTATTGTAGTGAGCTATGTGATTTACAAGATGGTCATTACATTAGATGGATATCTTTAAAAAATCCAGAGAATATAAAATTAACACTAGGAGGATTTTATATAGATACGGAATTTAATAATGGTTATCTTCAAATAGTATGTAAAAATGGTAGACGAAAGATTAAAGCAAAATTTGATGAGATTTTGATATTTCAAAAAATAAGTAACCAAGAAGCTGTTATTTTAAGTGTATTAGACTATTTGGATAAAAATTAATTATATCAATAATTAATATATGAAGCGCGGTATTGTTTTTGATATGGATAAGTGTGTAGGTTATTTTACACAAATAGCGTTGTATATAGATATAATAGAGGACTTATCACGAAAATTAAAATTAAATGAACATTATCAACTATTTAATATGTTTCCAGAAATATTTAGACCAGGTATATTTCAAGTTTTCAAATATTTACTTAGGAGGAAAAAGAAAGACAAATTACAAATAATAATATATACAAATAATAATGGCCCTCCAAGTTGGGCAACAAATATAAGAAAATATATCGAATATAAAATAAAACATAAATTATTTGATAGAACAATAAAAGGTTGGAAATATAATAATAAGATAATAGAAGAAAAAAGAAGTGGATATGAAAAATCATGGAAAGATTTAATAGAATGTACTAGATTAACTAAAAACGATAAGATAATTTTCTTTGACGATAGAGATGAACATTATGGAATGAAACACGAAAATGTAAATTACGTAAAGGTAGCGCCATATCGTTCTGGTATATTGCATAAAGATTTTGTAGATAAATTTATAAAATCTAACTTGAATAAGAAATTAAAAATAAATAAGGAACACTTAATTAGAGAATGCAATAGATCTGGTTATAGACCAATTAATTTTAGAGAAGTTTCAAATAATGATATAATAAAACCATTACGTGAATTTATGAAAAGAAATAAAAAGAAAACAAGGAGAAGAAGAGGAATTAAAAATAAGAAAACAAGGAGAAAAAGAGGTGGGAATGGTTGCGATGATGATGGTATTCCCTGGGAACTTATAGAATCAAATAAGCATTATAATGTATATGATTGTTTTGAAGATAATCATCCCAATTACACGTTGGAAGAAAATAATATAACAACAGGAAGATATAGAGTTGATTCAAAAAACAACAACAACAATCAATTAATGGTTGTAAGAATGGGTAACATAGGTACAAGTGAAACACAAGAAAGTGAATATGGTTATGGAATTAGTAAGGATGCTGTTCTGAACGGTATGATAAGATTTCATAGTATAGCAGATGGAGGAGAAGAAAAAGTTGGCGAATATTTGTAATGATTAATCCTTTTTAATATTTTTATTATTTCTGATTTTATAAATATTAAGTGAACGAGCACTAGCATCGGTAGCCTTTACATATCTTGGCATCCAAAAATAAGGTATAACTTTTGGTGTAATATTACCATAATATTTATCAAAAATAAGTCTGTAATATAATTGTTCTAAGGTGGTAGGAATATTATGAGTAATTTTTTTTTCTTTGACCAACATATCAATAATTACTTGATCATCGTCTGGATAAGCAGCCCCGTTAAAAATCTTTCTTTTAACATGGTCTTTAATAATATCTGACCAAGAATTTTCAGTTTGACTTACGCCGTCACTAAAAGCTTCTTTAGTCCGCCATAAAACTTTTTCAGGAAGTAATCCATTATCAAAGGCGGAACGTAATAGATATTTTTCACAAAATCCCTGTTTTGAATGACATCTTTCTTTAGGTGGTATAGATAAATATAAATCAACAAATTGTTTATCTAAAAAAGGAGTTCTAGCTTCAAGACCGTGCGATGAAATAGAACGATCTGATCTTAAAACATCATAATAGCAAATATCTTTCAAAAGTCGTCTGCATTCTTTATCAAATAAAATAGGATCTTTAATATAATGAAAGTAAAGATAACCACCTGTTATTTCGTCTGAACCATCACCATTAAAAATTACTTTAGCTTTACTATTTTCTTTGATGTATTTTGATATTAACCAATTACCTACGCTAGCTCTAACTGTTGTGGTATCATAAGATTCAATATCGTATATTACTCTTTCCATAGCGCTCAAAAACATATCAGGTTCAACAATAATAGAATGATGTTCAGAATCAATATGTTCAGCTACTTGTTGAGCGTATTTTATATCTTCAGAACCTTTAAATCCAATGGACCAAGTATGAAGTTTATTACCAGTTAATTTTTTATAATATTTACTAACTAAAGATGCTATAATACTACTATCAAGTCCACCTGATAATAAACAAGCGATATCTCTTTCTGTTGTATCAAAAACTCTTTTTTTGACAGCATTATCTAGGGCAGAATAAATTTTTTCTTTCCAATCAACTTTAGCATATGTGATAGTAAAAGCATTTGGTGAAGAAAAGGAATAATTATTTGAATAAGTATATTTATTAGAAATTAAATTATATTTATAACAAGTGCCAGGTGGAAATTGTTTTGCTGGTTCAGGAATATCAGCATCAGGTAATAATTTAGAAATAGATTTTAGTTCAGAGGAGAATATAATATTATCGGGAGAATCTTGATTATCTAAAATAAATAAAGGTCTAACACCATATGTATCGCGTGCTGCATAAACAATATTTCTTTTATAATCAAATAAGATAAATGCGAAAACACCATCTAAATGTTGGAGTGTTTGTTTAATACCATATTTATTGTACATATGAATAATAATTTCACAATCTGATTTTGTTTGAGGTTGAAAATGAGGACATAATTTATATAATTTTTTGAAATTATATATTTCACCATTACAAATTAATGAACAATTAAGCATTTTTAATGGTTGGTTAGATTGATGATCTTGAAAACCATTAATTGCTAATCGATGAAATCCAATAACAGAATTATTTTTTATAGACCATTCAAGAACACTGGATTCAGGACCTCTATTAGCACCTCTTTTGAAAGCGTTTTCGACATTTTCTTTGTCGTAAGTATTGTTTAATATTGCGAAAATACCACACATTTAGTATTACATTAGCAAATAATTTTAAATTAATTTAATTAATATATAATATTTAATATCTATGGTTAATATATTATGAAAATATCTGAAGCATATTATTGTCAACAAGAGAGAACGACACAGTTAAGTGACAGAATGTATAAAAGAAATTTAGCAGATGGACCAATAGCACCACACATAATAGCACGTTCTGTTTCAACAAGATTAGAAACATTACCAATGATGGATTGTAGGAAGGTAGCGCCAACATTAATAGCAAAATATCCAGCCTACAGCGGTCATCATAATTTTCACCCTGGATCATCAGCACCATACAGTGGATATTGTAAAAATATAGATATAGAAACGCATTTAAGAAATACAATACATCCATTACAGCGTGCGCCACAATCGAAACATATACCCGATAGTTCAAGTGATTTATTTAATATAAAACATTTTAATCAAACGATGGGTGTAGATCCAAATGATTTATTACAAAAACAAGAATTGTTTGCGCCTTTTAACCCAAATAAATGTCATTTGGGCAATAGATTATTCGATAATCATACAAGACAACAAACAAAAGATGTAAAATTAAAGTAAAATATTAATTATTTTTTATAATTAATATTAAATGGACATATCGGCAAATCCACTTGATTTAATATATTTTACAAATAGTACAGCCTATAAAAAAATAAATAAAAGAAATGAAACAAAAAATGAAGATGATGAAGAATATAAGAAAGATTTATTATTTTATAGGAAACGTATATTACAAAAAACAAAAGATTTATTGCGTAATAATGAATGTAATAAGGAGATGAAACAAGTTTTTAATGATTATTCTAGATATATGATAAAATATTTTAAATTCACAGATAAAAGCGATATAATACAAAAGGATTACAAAAATTTAGGGGAAAATAAAAAGAAATGCGTAAAAACAGATTTTGAATTAGGAAGTCAAAATAAATTAATGATGCGTGAAAAAAAGAACAAAGAAAAAGGAACAATAGAATCTTGTATAGATGTGAAAATTAAAAATAAAAAGAAATATGAACCATATATTCCACAAAAAAAAATAATTAATATTACGATGGACGATTTGAAAAATAAGGGTGTGAAAAACAAATCTAAGTAATATATATCTATGAATTTAAAAAAATACGGCGGTAGAAGAAAGAGAAGAACAAGGAGAAGAAGACGAAGAAAACAAAAAATAAAAAGAACAAAGAAAAAGAAGAGAAGTCAAAGAAAAAAGGGTATAACAAGAAAAGATAAGTGTTCCCCGAAAAAGGATGGAGAACGATTAGAATTTACTTGTTATACAAAGAAAGCATTAAATGATATGAAAGATTTATGGAATGCGAGACATCCAGATGGAAAAATAATTGCTACACAGCCCCGTGCTATATGGGAAGCATTGGGGGAAAACATGAAGAATACTTGTAATAGAGAATCATGTTGGATGAAACAAAAATGGGTATCAAACAAATTAGATAAAAAAATTCAAAAGAGTACATTTGCTCCAACGCAACCAAGTGTTTGGAAAAAGAAACCGAACGAATGGCTAACAAGTATAGATATATTGAATGTTATGAAACAATATGAAGATAGATATGACGATTTTGAATTTTTAGGTCCATCGCCAATAGATTTTGATTCACATAAAATGAGGGGCGAATGTGTATGGGATGAGTTGTGTAAATTTTCTTTGAAGAAACAAAAAGAGAATGGTAAAACTAAAATAGGAATAATATTTAATTTAGATCCACATGACAAACCAGGTTCACATTGGGTAGCAGCATATATAAATATGAAAAAGAAGGAAATATACTATTTTGATAGTTATGGAGATAGAACACCAAGTAAAATAAAAACATTAGTAAAAAGAGTTCAAGAAGAATCGAAGAGATTTGGAAAAAAATATAAATTTCTAGTAAATAAAAGAAGACATCAATATAGTGATAGTGAATGTGGAATGTATTGCCTTCATTTTGTAATAGAATTAACAAAAGGGACCTCATTTCAAAAATTTCAAAATGTGAGATTTACGGATGATTTAATGACAAAATTAAGAAATATTTATTTTAATAAAATATGAATATAAAATATACACTTGTTTATTTACATATGAATAATGGAAATAAACAATTATTATTAGAAGTCGTAGATGAACAATATAAACATTATAATATAAAACAAAATGCGGGATTTATGGGATTTTACAACAATATATATAAATTTTATCAGAGAAATCAGGGCGAATATGATAATATTCAACAAGTGAATAAAAAAATCATTCAGGAGAGTATAGGATTTATAAGAAAAAATATAACACGATATGCGAATAACGATGGGACGCCACAATATTATGATAACCAACAAACACAAGATACAATATCATTAAAACAAATAGATGCCACAGATTTAAGATATGTAAAAGATGATAAATTTGATATGAAATTAAAAAAAAGAGAAGATGAATTTACGGGATTAATGAATGCTGGAAAACCAAAAGATATAGATTTTACATTTAAATCAGAAGATGATTTACCAGCAGCAGATTTAAATAAATTATTAGGACAAACATTAGCAGATAGAGAGAAAGAACTGGAGAATATTACAAATAAATATAATAAAGGAGGGTTGGAAGATGCTGCGAAGTGGTTGAAAATAAATGAAGAGAAAAAAGAGAAAGGTAGAGAGAAATTGAAAGAGGATAAGAAAGTTACATTTAAAGTGGAAGAAAAAACAGATCCGGCAGTAAATTCATTATTATCTAAGTTAAAACCAATTCAAAAAGAAGATGATGAAATAAAAAAATTATTGAATACAATATTAGATAAACAAAATGAAATATTGGATTTATTAAAGGAAAAAAAGATTAAGGAGATTGAGAATAAAGTTGAGAAGAAAGTAGATGAAAAATAATTTATTCAACAACAGGTCTCTTTTTAAATCTTTTTAAAATTTTAGAACCTGGTTTTGAAGGTAAAAGGAAACCTCTAGGTAAGCTAGTATTAATATCAAATAAAGCACCTCCATCATCTGGATTTGCTTTATTATCATAATTAATTTGAAATTCTTGTCCGTTAATTTCTATAGTTGCGTCAAATGTTCTTTCAATGCGCTCTTGATTTTTTTTCCAATAAGCATCTTTTTGTTCTTTACGATAATAAGGAACAGACGAGAAATTAATAGAAGCAGGATCACCAAAATTATAACACATTATTTGTTCTTTTGTTCGTTTGTCAGAATATAATTTACAATCTATTGAAGCACTTTTAATTTCATTTAAAATTTCTGTATTTAGATTTTTTTTACGAGTGCTAATTTCATGAAGATATTGATCAGTTGTGATAGGTTTGCCTGTAACTTTACTTTTATCAGCATCAGATATTTCTGTTTCTGTTGATATTTGTGCTGTTGTGGTATTTTCTTTGTCTAATTGAGCTGCTGTAAATGATGTAATATATAAGAAAGCTCTAACATTTCTATCCCCAACTTTTAAATCATTGTGACTACAAATACGGACAGCGCGACCAACAACTTGTTGATTTCTAACAGGATGCCAATAAGGTTCCATCATATGAACATATCTTACATTTTTAAGGTCTATGCCTTCAGCACCACTTTCAGTAATCATTAAAGTTTTAATAAGTTGTCCATAAAAATTATTAGGGTAAATAGAAATTAATTGATCTCTTAATTCACCACAACCAGGAGGCAATAAATTTAAATTTCCGTTAAAAACTGCTCTTATAATTTCTTTTTCATCATCACTTTCAGTGCCAGTATATAAAGCATAAATTTTAGATTCAGCATCTTGTTCTTTGGAACATTCAAACATATCTCTTGTCATATTAAGTTTCCAAATTCCATCTTTTTTGGCAATAGAAAATCTATGCCAACCGTGAGATTTTAGTACAAGACTAAAAATTCCAATACCTTCCATATTTCTGAAATTAGAATACAATAGATGTAGTCCTCTATGACGTCCATCTTTGATTTTTTTAAATATTTCTAAAAATTTAGGGCTAGTATTTTTAAGATTTTTTTCAGTAAAAAATTCTTTATTTGATTCAAGTTTTTCCCAAGCCATTGATAATTTTTTATGATATCCGTCTTCTTTTAACGCGTCAATTTGCTGTTGTAATTTTGCGTTTTTTTCGGCATCTATATCTTCAAGTTCACTTTGTCCTTCAGGTAATTTTTTATTCATAAGTTTATCAATCATATTTTCATTCAAATTTTTAGTAGATTTTAAAGTAGGGAAAGGTCTTTCAACACCAAGAGGGAATGCGTAATTACAAACAAGTCTGGACCAAGTTCTATAATTTCCACTTTCTTTATAAACTTCATTGAATTTATTGGCTTTGGCTTTTTTAGTTGCTTTCTTTTTATCATCACTTCTTTCTCTAATACGAACTTTTTCATATGCACTTAATTGGTAGTCACTCATAGGTATATTTATATTTTGAACTTCATCGAATTCAGGTAATAATTTTTCAGAAGCACTTCTAAAATAAGAAGTTAATCCCAATATTCTTCGTTTGAATAATATATTATTTTTCAATTTAAATGTATTTTTATCAATAAATTTGGATTCAAAATCTTTTTTTGTTTCAGGTAATGCTGTATATTTATCTATCTTGGGTGTTCCATTAATAGATATAGCAATAGTGTTTAATAATTTTTCAACATGTCTCATAAATTTATCATCATCTATTTTTCCTTGAGGATTGAGTTTGATACCTTGATAGGTATTATCTTTACTTTGTGTAGAAAAAAATCCAAAAGGATTTCTAGTAACAGTTAATACGGCTTGGTTTGAATTATAATCAATATAATCAACCCAACCCGATTTTTTGAATTTTGCGAGTATCCTTTTCTTGACAAGTTCTTTTCTAGGAATATTACTTTTTGAAGTGTTTAAGGTAAAAGTATATGTATTAATGTTCCCTCTTAACATATTGTATAATATAGCAACTTCATTAGGATAATTAATAATTGGAGTACCAGTTAAGAATACAACTCTACAATTGCGAGCATCTTTAATGTATTCATATAATCTTAATTTTACAGTAGGAGGTTTTGTTCCTAATTGATTAACAATTGTACTAACCATATTATGAACTTCATCAATAACAACGACTTTATTATCAAACGGATTTTTTCTTTTTAAAGGTCCTGATTCTTGTAAAGCTTCCTGTTCCATACGTGCTAATATACCTGGCGTCATACCATTATGATTATAAAATTTATATTTTTGTGCCACCATAGCATTAATTTGATCATTTAAACTAGCTTTATCATGAATACTTAATTTATAATAATTAGGTTCTTTATTGACATTAACTAACCATGCACCGGGTGGTTTATTTTTTTTTATATAATTAACAGACAGATACAATGCTTTGGCTAATGCTTCTTCAATTTCACTTTCTCCATTTGTTTTAACAAATTCCCAATATTGATTTAGTCTATACAAATCATCACCACATTTTTTTAGTTCTTTTTTATAATTATTTTGTAGACTAGCAGGTGTTAAAATAATAACTTTTCTAGTAGTTTTTAAACCTTCAGCAATACCAATAGAACCACAAGTTTTACCAGCACCCAAACCGTGATATAATAACAATCCTCTATATGGACTATAAATAGACATATAATCTCTAATAATTTGCTGATGGGTCAATAAACCTTTGTAACCAGATTTTAATGAATCACAAGTTAAATTTACTTTATCTTCACCCATTATCTGTGATCTGTATTGTTTTTCAAAAATAGTATTAATAAAGGAAACATATTTTTCTCTATTTTGCAGAATATAAGCAGAAGGTTTGATATTATATATTTCTTTTTCTTTAGGTAATCTATTCTTTATAGATAATCCACCATCGCTTTTAATTTTAATATCTTCCAAATGCACTGTTTCAAAAACGATTTCATCTTCTGGTTTTAAATCTTTCTTTTTAGGTTTTTTAGGTTTAGTTATTTCTTCTACAGTATCAGTTATTTTTTTTGTTGTTGTTTTAATAGTTTTTTTAATAATTTTAGGCCCATCAGCTATTTTTTTGAAAATAGAAACGTTTACATCTGTTTCAGGTTGATAATTTCTATCAGATAATCTATTTCGGAAATCGATGGGACTAAAATCTTTATCCGGTAATGCTTCAGTTATAGCAATATTTTTAGGACGAAAAACACGAACTTGTACTATTTCTCTATCCATTGGAACATCTTTTTGTTGTAATCTTTCTAAAATGGATTTTTTATTCATCTATACAGAATAAATATAAAAAAAACTTTATATATTTATTCAAATGGAAGTAAATCAGATTTTTATTAGAAAAAAATCTCCAAAAATTAATTCATTATTAAAAGAAGATAATGATAGTCCAAGAACTCCTTCTCCTCCAAAAAGTGGAAAAAAAAAATTAGGACAACCATCACCAATCTTATGTCATATTGAAAGAGTATTAACTGAAAAAATTGAAAATGATGATATTCCACAATTTGAATTATCCACCAATTAGTATTTCATAAGCTGATTTACACGCGGCTTGTTCAGCTTTTTTTTTAATTTTATGTTTTGATTCTCCTAAGAATAACCATACCTTCTCATTATTAGCTACATATATCACAACATCTTCTAAACAATTGCCTATATCAAACATAGTTTTTGCATCATTAATTGTTAATCCGTGATGATGTTGTCCAATACATAAGAATACGCCCATATGATATCCTTGTTCTTCATCCCATTCGCCAATCTCCATGTATATAGGTGTAACCTTAAAGGCTTTTTGTAGAACAACCTGTAATCTATTTTTATAATTATC
>CETK01386649.1_pt1 | contig 11818 bp, 8 predicted proteins | sample 361431 | NCBI WGS metagenome assembly CETK01 (sample SAMEA2622452, study PRJEB7988) | marine metagenome | biome: marine biome (ENVO:00000447); feature: surface water layer (ENVO:00002042); material: "saline water (ENVO:00002010), including plankton (ENVO:xxxxxxxx)" | depth 5 m | reverse complement strand
GTATTAGATTTCTATATGGTGCATTACTATGAATGGGGGGGGACAAATCTTTCACCATTTCATAATTCAAAAGATGTATGGGGCTTAAATAAACCGGTAGTAGTAGGTGAGTTTGGAATACCCGAAGATGAATTATTTGGTATTAAATCCGATAGTTTATATGAAACATTATACAATAATGGTTATGCGGGGGCTTTAGTTTGGCAATGGGTAGATTGGTACCAGAATCGAGGCTCATACGGAGATGATTGGCTCAGAGGACTTGACCAAATGTTACTTATGCGACAAAAATATCCTAATGAGATGAATCTCAAATTTAATCAAGCTAGAATACGATCTTTTGAAGCTTCATCTCTTGAAATTGAATCTGGAGGTCAAGTTGAACTAACATGGAACATAAAAAAATCAGTATCTAATACCATCAATGGAGAGTTAGTAGATAGTATCGGTAGTGCAATTTATTCTCCAACAATTAGTACAAGCTACGAATTGATTGCTTACGGCAAAGATCAAAAAAATGATACTTCAAAAATTGAAATAAGCGTACTACCGGCAGGACTTATAAATAGAGCTCAAAATAAACCCTCAAGTTCATCAACCTATGAAACATGTTGTGTTACAGATAGAATATCTGATTATGCTTTTGATGGAAATATTGATACCCGTTGGAATAGTGCTTGGAGTGATGGATTATCAGGTTTTCCTAAAGACTCCAATCTTGATAAGGACCCTGATATCGAATGGATTGAGGTAAATCTTGAAAAGGCTGTAGATGTTAATTCTATAGTTATAAACTGGGCAAATGCATTTGCATCTAAATATCAAATACAAACAAGTCTAGATAGTATTAATTGGAAAACTATTTATGAAGATGAGAATGCAAGTGGTGGTATAGATTCTATTGATTTTAAAGATACAGAGCTTGCTAAATTTTTAAGAATGTACGGTTATGAACGAGCTACGCCATTCGGATATTCGTTGTGGGAGTTTGAGGTAAAGGGTGCAATTTCAATTCTACAACCACCAACAATATATATTAAATCACCCTTGGATAGTGTAGCTATACAAACAGGCTCGAATGTACTTGTTGAAGCAACAGCTTTTGACAGTGATGGAACAATTGAAGCTGTTTATTTCTATTTGAATGGTGATTCATTGGGAATGGATATTGAAGCACCTTACACTTTTAACTTTACAAATATCGCAGAAGGTCAGCAAATTATTTATGTTAAAGCAGAGGATAATGATGGTTTAATTGTTCAGTCTGATAACATCAAAATTAAGGGTCGTAATGATATAATTTCTTTACGATTAGAAGCAGAGGATGCATTGCTAACTGGGGCTACATCCGTTCAGCCCGGATTTTCTGGGGCTAGTAGAGGTAATGCAGTATATATGATGGAAAGTGGTGCAATAACATGGGATGATTTAAATTTTCCAAAGGGTGATTATATTGATTTAACTGTTCGCTATTGGCTCCCTTTTGATTACAAGGAACAATACTTATCCATTAATCAAACTCGCTTTGATACTTTAATATTCACTACACCAATTAAGGTTTGGCAAGACTTGAACGTATCCAGGCAATTCTTTGATACTATACAAACGATCAGTATAGAGCATTCTTGGGGATATATGACCTTTGATTATCTAGATATAAATATAAGAGGGGTATCTGTTTCTGATCAGATAGAAGATACATTACCTTTAAGATTTAAACTATATCACAATTATCCTAATCCTTTTAATCCTATTACAGTATTAAGTTATTCTTTACCATTAGCAACTTCAGTTAAACTTGATGTATATACTATTACTGGGAAAAAAGTAGTTAATCTTGTAGACTCTTTTCAAGAATCAGGTGAATATTCATTGAAATGGAATGCACAACAACTAGCTAGTGGAATCTATATTATCAGACTACAATCTGATAATATAATTCTTAATCAAAAGGTAACATTAGTTAAATAAAATTTAGATGTTTTATAAAGTGTTTAGTATATCATTAATTTTTGTAATGTTATTTTCATGCACTCTAATACAGGATCGACAGCTAGATTTTATAAAGGTAGAGAATGGCTCTCTAACCCTCAATAGTAAAAATTATAAGTTTGTTGGAACTAATTTATGGTACGGAGCTTATCTGGGACAACCTGGCCTAAAAGGTGATCGTCAGCGACTTATAAATGAACTTGATTTACTTATAGAAAATGGAATTACTAATCTTCGCGTTATGGGCGCATCAGAAGAATCACCATTTAAAAATTCACTCAAACCAACGTTTATTTATAAAGATGAAAAATTTGATCAGAATTTACTTATAGGTATGGATTTTTTACTCTCTGAAATGAAAAAACGAGGCATGTATGCAGTAATATTTTTAAATAATTTTTGGGAATGGTCAGGAGGTATGAGTGCTATCAACAGTTGGTCAGATAAACAACCCCCAATTGATCCTGTAAATGGAGATTGGGATGCTTTCATTCAATATTCTTCCAAATTTTATCAAAATAAAAAAGCTCAAGATATCTCACGACAATATATTTCGGAATTAGTAACAAGGATTAACTCAATAACTGGTGAATCATATATCAATGATCCAACAATAATGAGTTGGCAATTGGCAAATGAACCGCGTCCAGGTCGTGGGAAAATTTCTACGATGGAAATACAAGCCTACTACAATTGGATTTATGAAACGGCTAAATATATTAAATCACTAGATCCTAATCATCTTGTCTCTACAGGTAGTGAGGGTGTGGTTGGAAGCCTTAACTCAACTGAAATTTACAAAAACGCTCACATAAGTGATTTTATTGATTATTTAACATTTCACATGTGGGCTAAAAATTGGAACTGGATTGATCCAAATAACATGAATAAAACATATCAAGCTACAGTTGATAGTGCCAATAATTACATTTTAACACATGTAAAAATTGCATACAGTATGAATAAACCAATTGTAATTGAAGAATTTGGTTTTCCACGAGATAATGAAATGTTAAATCCAGCTAGTGCAGTGACATATAGAGATATGTATTTTAAACTAATTTTTTCTGCAGTAGAACTGCATAATATCCTGTCAGGATCAAATTTTTGGAGCTGGGGTGGTTTTGGTTCAGCGCAACGTGCTGACTATTGGTGGGAATATGGTGATCCATTTACAGGAGATCCACCACAAGAACCACAAGGTTTAAATTCTGTGTTTGTGAGTGACGAAACCACTTTAGAGATTATAAAAGATCATGCAAAGAGAATTGGTGCTTTGGAATGAAGGCTATCAAATCGGGTATATCACTCTTTATTCTCGGTTTTCATTTATTAGCTTGTTCTGCATATGAAAAAGCTCCAAATATTATCATCATTTTAACAGATGATCAGGGTTGGGGTGACATTGCAAGTCATGGAAATCCGGATATTGATACTCCAAACCTTGATGCTCTTGCAGAATCAGGTGCCCGATTTGATAGGTTTTTCGTAAGCCCAGTCTGTGCTCCAACCCGTGCAAGTTTATTAACCGGCCGAGATCATCTAAGAACAGGCACACAATGGGTAACCTATGGTTTAGAGAATATGAATTCAGCAGAATTAACATTTGGAGAAGTATTCAAAGAAGCAGGATATGAAACGGGCCTGTTCGGCAAGTGGCACAATGGTATACACTATCCTATGGATCCAAGTGGCCAGGGATTTGATACTTTTTTTGGGTTCAAGCAAGGCCACTGGAGTAATTATTTCGATACAGAACTCGAGTATAATGGAGAATCGGTTAAAACAAAAGGATTCATCACCGATGTACTGACAGACTCAGCATTGTCATTTATTGAAAGAAATCAGAATATCCCTTTCCTCACTTATATCCCTTACAATGCACCACACAGTCCGTATCAGGTTCCGGATAAATATTTCGATAAATATAAAGCTCAAGGTTTGAGCGATAAAAGTGCTTCGGTGTATGGGATGGTCGAAAATATCGATGAAAATGTTGGTCGAATAATTGAAAAACTGGATGAACTAAAGCTAACAGATAATACCATTGTAATTTTTCTTACTGATAATGGTCCTAATGGTGGAGAGCGTTTTAATGGAAACATGAAAGGTTGGAAAGCAAAAGTAGATGAGGGTGGAGTTAGAGTTCCTTTATTCATTAAGTGGCCTGAGAAAATACCTGTAGGAACTGTTGTAGAAGAATTGACAGCTCACATCGACATTTTACCTTCTATTGTCGAATTAGCCGGTATTGAGTTTAACGAAATCAATCCAATCGATGGACGAAGTTTTGTTCCATTACTTTTTGAAGATACACCTGTTTGGGAGGATAGGTTTTTATTCACACATCAATCAAGATGGAATTCCTTAGAAATGTACCCTGCATCAGTGCGTAATAACCAATATCGAGCGGTCAGATATGGTAATTCATGGGAACTGTACGACATGCAAGAAGACCCGGGTCAAAGAACAGATATATCTGAGTTGGAAATTGACCGCACCCTTCAATTTGCTCAAGCTTATAATGATTGGTTTGAAGAAGTTAGTAAAGACTTAACAACTACCAGGCCAATACCTGTTGGGTTTGAGGAAGCCAAAGAAGTCTACTTACCAGCTGTTGAAAGCTCATTTTCAGGTGATATTCGATTTCATGGGAAATCGGGTTGGAGTAATGACTGGCTTGAAAACTGGGTGAATATAACAGATGAAGTTACTTGGGATTTGAAAGTTGAATCGTCAGGTCAATTTAATGTGATACTGGAATACACATTATCTGAGGGAAATGAAGGCGTTGAAATTTCTGCAATTGCAAGTGGAAATACAATAACAGAGATAATCGATGAGCTATATAATCCAGAATTAATACCAAGCCCAGATCGTGTGGTTCGCGGTGAAGTGTATGAGCAAAAATGGGGCAGAAAAGAATTAGGTCTAATATTCATTGAGGAAGGTGAACAGACAATAACCATTTTGAATTCGGTAATTCCAGGAAGCCAAGGCATTGAATTGAAGGGAATAACCCTTCAAAAAATAGATTAATCCAAAAGTACATAATCATGAAACAATTAATATTATTGCTACTTTTTGTAATAGCATCCTGTACTCCAGAGAGCCAAATATTAGTAGAAAATGAACTTCCAATTAATAAAAATGCAACAGAGGAAACAAAAGCATTATATATCAATCTCAAAAAATTGAGTGGCACAGGCGTTATGTTCGGGCATCAGGATGACTTGGCATATGGGTATTCATGGTGGGCAGAACCTGGAAGATCAGATGTTAAAGAGTCCACGGGATCTTATCCAGCAATTTATGGGTGGGATCTTGGAGGTCTTGAACTAAAAAAGACATCTAATTTGGATGATGTTGAATTTCATAATATGAAGAATTGGATTAAAGAAGGGTATGACAGAGGTGGCGTGATAACAATTAGCTGGCATATGAATCATCCTATTACAAAAGGTAATTCTTGGGACAAAGTATCTGCTGTTAAAGAAATACTTCCAGGTCAACTAAACCATAATAAACTAATCAATTACTTAGATGAGTTTGCACTATTCATCAATGATTTAAAAGGAAAAAATGGCGAGCAAATACCAATCATTTTTCGCCCATTTCATGAGCATAATGGTGATTGGTTCTGGTGGGGGAAGGGAGTAACAGAAGAGGCTGATTATATTACGCTTTGGAGATTCACAATTGATTACTTGAAAGACCAGAAAAAACTCAACAATTTATTATATGCATATTCTCCAGATCGTAGTAGAATGAATATTAATAATTTCACTGAAAGCTATTTTTATGGTTATCCAGGTGATGAATATGTTGACATAATTGGTCTTGATAATTACTGGGACCTAGGACACCCAAACAATACAACTTCAGATAAAGATAAAAAGAGTGACTTTATAAAAAGTATAACAGAATTGGTACAAATCGCAGATTCATTAGGCAAGATACCTGCCCTAACTGAAACTGGTTTAGATGGTCTTCATAACTTTAAATGGTGGACGGAAATACTTGCCGAGGGTTTGCTAGAAAATTTGCATACTAAACGTATTGTATATGTTCATACATGGCGAAATGCAAATGCGGAGAAATATGGATCGAAAGATCACTTTTTTGCTTCGCATCCTAATCATGCTAGCGCATCAAACATGAAAGAATTTCGTGATATGGAAATCTTTCTTTTTGAAGATGAATTACCAGATATGTACAAATAGTATTTCCAATATCAAAAACTTTAATTGTAAATAAATCACCCCTAATATTTATGAAACAATATGATCAAGAGCGTGCTTTTGAAGGAATAATTGAATATCAACCTGGGACAACTAAGGGACAATCATTATTTGGATGAGTTAAAATTTTAACTTGAAAATCAAATGCACTCGATATAATAGAATCTTTAAATGTCTCATCAGTACTTCCGGACCTGAATACTTTGCCATCTTTTAATATTATTGTACGGTCTGAATATTGTGCAGCAAGGTTTAAGTCATGTAAAATGATAAACACACCAACATTTTTTTTTACAATTTTACTCAAAATATTCATCATATCATGTTGATGCGAAATATCTAAATTTGAAAGCGGCTCATCTAAAAATAAATAACACCCCTCTTGGGACTCAATAGCGTCCCATACTTGAGCTAATGCTCTCGCAAATTGGACTCTTTGTTTTTCACCGCCTGATAAAGTTGTATAATCCCGATATCTTAAATTATAAGCATCAACTTCTCTAAGGCACTCATGGACTACTTTTATATCTAAATTTTTATTGTAAAAATTATTAAAGGGAGAACGTCCTAAGGCAACTACTTCAGCAACCGTGAAGGAAAATTGGAGTTGTATACTTTGACTAACAACGGCCCTAATCTTTGAAAGTGACTGTAAATCTATGTTTCTAATAGACGTATCATCATATTTAACGACCCCCTTAGCAGTACGCATATCACCACAAATAGCTCGTAGCAAAGTAGATTTTCCTGCTCCATTTTTACCAACAATTGCTACAATTTCTGAATAATCTAAACTTAAATCTATATTACTTAAGAGTTTTGTGTTTTTATCAACAATAACATCTAGATCCTCAACTCGTATCATAAGTAGTTCTGTAAGCTTCTATTCTTTATCAACAACCATATGAAAAAAGGTGCTCCAAGCAAAGATGTTACGATACCGATAGGTAGTTCAGTAGGTGCTACCACTGTCCTTGCGATTAAGTCGGAACACAATAATAAAGTTGCACCTAATATAATTGAAGCTGGAATAAGAATACGAAGATCAGGACCTATGACTAATCGAACTAAATGAGGAACAACAAGTCCTATAAATCCAATAATACCAGAAACTGCAACACATGCGCCTACACCAAGTGAAGCTAAAAAAATTATATACTTTTTTAATTTATCGACGTCTACACCAAGGTATTTTGCCTCTTCTTCTCCTAACAGGATGACGTTAAGCTTACTGGAAAAAAATGGTAGAACAATAATTGTAAATATTAAAAATGGGAAAATAGCATATAATGATTTCCAGCTCGAGCCATTTAAACTTCCAAGAGTCCAAAATGTGAGATCACGAATCTGATTATCATCTGCTAAAAAAATCAAATATCCAATTATTGATCCACAGAGAGCATTAATCGCAATACCAGAAAGTAACATAGTCGAAACACTTGTTTTACCATGCTTTGAAGATATCCTATAGACTATGGTTGTAGCAGCTAATCCCCCAAAAAAAGCCATGAGAGGAAGGATAGATGATATTTCCATTTCGGGTAATAGCTTATTCAATGACGGACCCAGAATTATTGATATTGCAGCACCTAGTGCAGCACCACTTGAAACCCCAATTAATTGTGGATCTGCAAGGGGATTTCTAAAAAGGCCTTGAAGTACAGCTCCGCAGACTGCTAATGTGGCTCCTATAAGTAAACACATAAGTACCCTGGGTAATCTTATTGCAATAAGTATAACTTCTGACTGAATTAATTCTTCTTGAATAGCAGTATTCAAAAATTGATGCGTAATTATTTTGATTACATCATCTACTGGTATGAATACGGCGCCAATTCCAATCGAAAATAATGTTAAAATAATTAATGAAGTTGTAAGCGATAAAAAAATGATATACAAATATTTTCTTTTATTAGAAAATACACCGGGTAGTACTATTGCCTCAGTAACTTTAATACTCATTGACATCTGGATGTAGATGATTTAACAGTGTCTCTACCGCTTCGCCAAATCGAGGACCAAATCCAAGCAAAAAGTTACCGTCCATTGAGATAATTTGATTCTTTTTTACTGCAGTAATCGTATTAATCATTGATGTTTCAGTTAAACTGTGTGACAAGGATTCACCTCTGCTACTCATAAATAAAATAAAATCTGGATTAGCCTCTATCAAAGACTCACTAGTTACGGGTTTATAACCACTAAAATTGTCAAATGCATTAATACCACCAGCAAATTCAATGATCGAACTAGCTTCTGTTTTTGAACCTGCTACTAAAAAGGAATTTGGGGTTTGTTGAGACAAAACAAACAGCACTTTTGGTTTTTTTACTAAATCATCAACGATTATCCTAGCCTCATTTAATTTCTCAGTAATCGATTGAGTAATACTATCTGCTTGTATATTTCTATCTAATATAAATCCTAAATCACTAATTTTTGATATTATATCACTAGATTCGAGGCCTTCTTTGATTAATATGAAGTTTAATCCTGCATCTCTGAGTTGATCTATAACTATTTTAGGCTTTGCATCATCAGAGGCAAGTACTAAACTTGGATTTAATGATAAAATTCCTTCTGCCGTCAAACTGCGTATATATGATACCCTAGGAAGTTTAAGTATTTCTTCCGGATAATTACTAGATACGTCTGTTGCAACAACGTTCTTACCAAGACCAAGTGCAAATGTGGTTTCTGTTATTGAACCGCCAATAGTTATTATTCTAGAGATATCATCTATACTAACCTCTAGATTATCTGCACTCAAAAATACCTTTTGAGCAGTTATATTAAAACTTTTGGTTAAAAAAATTAGTACTAATACTAATAGTCTAATCATACTCCAATTCGGTTTGTGAAATATCATTAATTACTTTCCTCCAAGAAGCTAACTCAGGGTTGCCAGGTTTACGTTTGCCAAAAATTGATACAATAGGATTTCTATCTTGATCAAAAAGTTCATAAGATGTAACAATTCCATCATTTGTTGGCTTTTTTACAACCCAGGAGTGTTCAATTTCTGCCTCTTTTATATGTAAATTGAATTTCTTATCTAGAATGTTAAGCCACTCGCCAATTGTTTTAACATTTCTTATGTAACCGGTAAAAATTTGTATAACCCCTCCACTTGACACAAAAATCATAATTGGAATTTTTAGTTTAACAACATTCTTCAGAAGTAGATTTATTTGCTTATTTGCAACTTTTTCAGTGTATAATCCCTCTGATATCTCCAAAGCATGTAACCTTTCTACTTTATACTTATTCAGTAAAGGATAAAAATCATGGGTATCTTTTAGATTAGACCAATCCTTTAAGAAAGATTTCTGATTAATCTTAGTATTAAATTCTTCAATCTGATTAGTATCATTAGTGAATTCAAAATGGATTGTTTGATTTGGAATTCTAAATTTATCTACGAAAACGAAATACTCAGCGATATTCTTTTTACCAATTAAATATACTTTATGTATAGCCCTGCCGTATTTATTGAAAAAATGAATACTATAAAGTGATTTGTGCTTTTTATCGGTCTGAACTGCAAATGAATAAGCAAATTTTCCTACAAAGATTCTAAGATCTATATTTGAACCTAATACAATGCCAATATGACTGTTAAAACTTATATTTTTATATATACCTTTAGATTCATGAACAACATGCTCATTCCTTGTCAATGCCATGACTTGACCTAATTCTTGCAATGCATGAAATTGAGATTCAAATCTATTATTCAGTTTTACTATTTTTTTTCCATCAACTTTAGTTGAGAGTAACTGGCCTTCACTAACACCAATTAAATCAGCCGCATCCTTAGTTCTGATACTTGGAAACTCTTTTATTAGATTTTCCCATTGCTCTATTATTTTATTTTTATGCAATCTAATTATTAAAATTATTTCTATTAAGACTAATTCTAAATTAAGGAAAATAAAATACTAAATACCAATTATAAACTCTAAGCTCATCAAAATTGAATTTCAACTAAATTTGGCCCCTATAAGCCAAAATCAAGGTGAGTCGATATTGTGTAAATCTTGCTACTGCACCGTATAAAAAGAAAGTAAACTACACTTAATAAATCCACTCACTTCGTATTTATTTATAGTAAATGAAGTGGCGTGAGTAAATAAAAAAGCCCACCCACATCAAGCTAGTAGGGCTCATTACCGTTTTTCCCAACAGTATCGAATCAAGTCCTTTTTATAAATTATCAGCCTTTTTTAGGCATTTCAGAAGGATGAAAGGAGTTTCATTGTCAGCTTAATTTTATCCCCTTCTTTTGCCACTCTATATCCTAACTTCTCAACATATTCGCGTTCAGGACTGTCAAGAATTAATGGATTTGTGTGATTAAAATGAATAAACATAATTTTTTTCTTTTCTAAAAGTGGAAGTGAGTTAAATCTGACTATACTCTCTTGTATAAAGGGATGAGGTATTTCTGACATATTGCGTCCAGGTAATTCATTGGCATCGTAAAATGTACCATCCAGTAAGGCAAAATCTACCTTTTTGATCTCATTTTCAATTGAACGATCCCACTTTTCCCATTTATCTATGTCCGGAATGTACAGCAATGAGGAACCGCTGTATTGGATTTTATAGCCCACCGTTTCAGAATATTCGTCTCGATGAGGAACAAGAAAGGGAGTAACGCTAAGCATGGATGACAAATTAATAGCCTGATCAGCTTGTAAAGGCTGTAGTGAAATGTTACCGTAGTTGACCAGTTGACTCCAAGGGCCATTGGTCTGTAAGAAGGTGGTCATTTTGGGCATAGCGTAAACGGCTATATCCGAAGCACCCATAACCTCATGCCCTAATTGCATAAGTCCAGTATAATGCCCAATGTGGGCATGGGTTAGAAAAATTCCTGTAAGCGAGGATTTAGGAGCCTGTATTTTTAGCATTTGGAGCTGATGCTTGAAATCGGGTGTTGCATCAAATAACCAAGCCGATTGGCTTAAAGGATCGACTAGTGCGATTGAACTTACATATCGTGGTTGCTCTTCGCCTCGCCAATACTTTTTACACTGCTCTTTTTCACAATTGGCTTGAGGATACCCAGCATCCTGGGCAATTCCTAGTATTAATACAAAAGGTGAATGGCTTTGCAAATTAGATTGCTTATCAACTAACTGGTCTTGCAAGGGTGCTTCAGCCCCTGAACATGCTCCAAGCATAAAAATAATCAAGCCCCTCAAAAACCAATTTACCATTGCATGTTTTTAATTAAATCAAAATGATTACTTATTATCATCTTCTAACTTATACTCCTTATTTAGTTGATAAACTTCATCAGCAGAAAAATTTGGCTCATCTAACATACTAAGCTGTTTTTCAAGCAATTGCTTCTTGGCAGGTAGATCACTAGTCAACTTATTAAATAACTCATTATTATATGTTATCGGCATCATCTCTATGACTTTCTCCATGGCTGAAAATACAGCTTTTATTTGATTAGGAATCCAAGAGATTATAGGTGTACCACCCGTTGCTTTTGCATACTTAGTATTACTCATTATGTACTTTTGCACAAATTGCCAATGTCCATTCCTGAATAAATAGATCTCCTCGAG
>CETK01386650.1_pt1 | contig 11825 bp, 10 predicted proteins | sample 361431 | NCBI WGS metagenome assembly CETK01 (sample SAMEA2622452, study PRJEB7988) | marine metagenome | biome: marine biome (ENVO:00000447); feature: surface water layer (ENVO:00002042); material: "saline water (ENVO:00002010), including plankton (ENVO:xxxxxxxx)" | depth 5 m | reverse complement strand
TAAAAGAAGAAAGAAAAAGACGCGTAAAAAAAGACGACGTAGAAGGAAACGCACAAAGAAAAGACGTTAACTCATCTCTGTTCTCTTATATTCTGCCCAACTAATTTTTTTACCTTTTCTTTTCCTTTCCTTTTTTGATTTTTTTTCATTTTGATTACCACCTTTTAATGCTGAATCAATATATAATTGTTTCAATATTTCCCCCACCATAACACTCCCTTCATGTTGATCGTATTTACCATCTTCAATACCTTTTAATACAATCAACAATCTATAAAGAATAGTTAAATCTAGTTGTTCTTTCACTAATTTATTAAATATATTCGTATAATTTGTGTATAAAAACTGACATTGATTGCGATACATTTGTAGTTGCGTTTCACGTGGCAATCTCGCATATTTACTTTTTAATCTTAAATATCTTTCTACATCTTCTTTAATTTTAGAACTATGTTTTAGAGTTCTAATTTTAGAAGTGGTTTCTTCGGGCTTATATTCCGAAATCAAGCGTTTTAAATTTAATTTGTCTTGGGAATCCATTTATTAAAATCATTTTATTATTTTTAAATAATAATATCTTAAAATAATATATAATGATGTCAAGATATAGAAGAAATAGAAGAAAACAATTGAGAGGTGGAAATAAACCAAGTTTTGCTGAGGGAGGACAAAAACCTGGACCATCTGTTCATTTTGAACATAATGAACCACCTACCGCGACTGAAGCCGTTAGACAACAACAAGCTGGTGCTATAGAAGATGCTGAAATGCAAATGGCTATGAATCAAACAGGTGGCGGTGAAGGCGACGAATTAACCGTTCCACAATCAGGTGCTGCTAGTCCAGAAGGTAATGATGCTATGGCACAATCAGCTGGTATGCTTATGCAGTCTAGACAAAATGCTCCAAAAAATACGCCCGCTCCTGATATTAAAACTGGTGGAAGACGTAAAAGAAGAACACGTAGAAGAAAGAAAAGAAAAAGAAAAAGAACAAAGAAAAAAAGACGTAGACGCAAAAGAAAAACTAAAAGAAAATATATAATCGCTAGAAAATATCGCCAAAAAGGTTGTAGTCGTAAAAGACGTTAATTATTGTTCATTCATAATAAATAAAATAACAACATAATTTATTATGAAAGGTTCAGATATTAAAACAAGTTTCTTTATTATTATTGTATTTTTAATGATGTTTTTCGCTACAATATTATCAGTCGGTATTAAGAAGTTCAAAGAAAATTGGCCAAAATATAAATGTAATCCTGCTGCCATGCCTTTCGCTGGTTATTTAGGATATGATACCATGGGTAATTTTGTTGATTGTATTAGTACCATACAATCCGGATTAATGGGAAGGTTTTTAGCGCCAATTTTTACTATGACAAAATTTTTAACATCATTAGCAGGCAATATTATGTCTAGTATTTCTGCTTTACAAAGCACCATTTTCAATCTTAAATTTGGAATGAATAAAATGTTTGGTGATATAACCGGAATGTTTGTTAATATTATTGTAAAATTTCAAAAATTGATTATGAAAATGAAAGATTTATTTAAAAAATTAGCTGGAACTATGGCAGTTCTTGTTTATATGATGCAAGGTATTTCATATACAGGAACTAGTTTATGGGATGGTCCTATTGGTCAATTTACAAGAGATTTTTGTTTTGCTCCTGACACTAAGATTGTTCTTAATAATGGAAAAATAAAACAAATTAAAGATATTGAAATAGGAGATGTTTTAGAAAATGATATTGAAGTTCTTGCTACTCTTAAAATTAAAAATCAAAATCCTGAAAAGAATCCTTATTACAAAATTTGGAGTGACAAGTTAAACAGTTATATTTATGTAACCGCAACACATAAAATTTTAGATCCAAAAGATGGTTTTATTCCTGTTGAGACATATAGTCGTGCAACAAAAACAGATATAAAACCTGAAATTCTTTATTGTTTAATTACAGAAAATCATGAAATTCCTATTGGTGAATATACTTTTTGGGATTGGGAAGATTAGAATATTATCCATTCAATATATAAATGAATAATATTCCTAATGTTAATGTTGAAAAAAAAATAAATGAAATGTATGATAAGGCAAAATATTTAGATAAATATGGGGGTTCTTACTATGGAACAATATTCTTACTAATCATTTTTGTACTTGTTATTGGTTATTTATTAGTGCAAATTAATCTTGAACCAATAAAAAAAGATTTCCCAAAAAATAAGTGTAATCCTGCTTATATACCTTTTGCTGGATTTATTGCAAAACCACCTGATCAGACAGCTATGGAATTTACCGCTAGTAATTTTTCAATGTGTATTAACCAAGTTCTTACTATGATTGTTCATAATTACACAAAACCGGTAAATACAGTTGTTAATATGATTACCGCAGCATTTAAAGCTTTAATGCAAGCTATTGCTATAATAAAAAAAAATGTTTACAGGATCAAAAATATTTTAAACGAAGTAATGAATCTTATTATGAGTCGGATTATTGCTGCTATTTTACCTTTTCTTAAAATTATTATTAAATTAAAAGACCTTTTTGGTAAAATGGGTGCAATGATGAATGCAATGTTAAGTATGTTGATTGGTCTTTATTTAGGTGCAAAAGCTTGGATCGGTAGTTTAATTGCACAAGCAATTATTTTATTAATTGTTATAGCAGCTATACTTATTGTTGTTTTCATTATCCCTATTTTTGGACCACCTATAGCAGCAATTGGTTTAATTGCTTGGGTAATTATGGCAACCGCTTTAGCACTTATTGTAGGTTATATAACTTATATTTTATCTTTAACAAAACAATCTGTACCATCAAAACCTACCTTCCCGCCTCCTCCGCAAATTTGGCCTTTTTGTTTCGAACCAGATACACTTGTTAATATGAATGATAATTCAACAAAGAAAATGCGCGATATTGAAATAGGTGATGTTCTTGAAGGCGATGTCAAAGTTATTTCAGTCGTACAAGTTAAAGGTCAGCCAGGGAATCCTTTCTATAAAATTGCAAGTAAAGAATTAGATACATATATTTTAGTTACTGGAACACATAAAATTTATGATGAAGAACAAGATAAATTTATACCCGTTGAAGATTTTAAACACGCAAAGAAAACTATCTTTTGGGCACCAAAAATGTATTGTTTAATTACCGAAAATCATCAAATTCCAATTGGCGAATACACGTTTTGGGATTGGGAAGATTAATTTAGGAGTATATTTTTTTATAATTATAGTTTATACAATGATATCATTAAAAGGTAGTACCTTAAATATAAAAGGACTTGGTTCAATGAGATTAGAATTATGTCTTCTATGTGCGTTGTTAGGCGGTCTTATAGCATTAGTTCTTATACGGGATTGTTCGGTTTTTACTTTAGAAAATTTCGGAACCAAATTAAACGAATTAGCAAATGGTGATAATTTAGAAAGAAATCCTCTTTATAACCCAAATAGCACTTATGAAAAAGTTCAAATTCCTTTACCAGAAGGACAATTATTTTATTATGCAAATAACAAATTTGAACCTGAATGCTGTAAAAATTCCAGTGTTAGTGGTAGTGGTGGATGTGCTTGTGAGACTGAAGAACAAGTTAAATTTTTAGAAAGTCGTGGTGGAAATAAAACTTATGATATTAAAGATTTATAATCTATATATAATGTTTAAATTATATATATATTAAGATGTCTAGAAAGGCTGATTCATGGATAACACAACAAAAAAAACCAATAACAAGACAAGATAGTGGTAGCGCATTAGAAGGATATAGAAAAACTGGTTATGCAAAGCCATCGGGACCAACCAATCCGAAAAAAATAAGTGGAAAACAGATAAGAATAAATACACAAAAATTTATCGATGAACAAGATAGACCAAATATTTCCGCAAGTAGACCTATTTCTAGTAAAGATATTAGAAAAACGGCAAAACAAATTGGTGATTTGAAAAAATCTACAAAAAAAAAGTTGGCTACAGAATTAGCGCCACTGCCACGACTAGAACGAACTACAACATTACCATCACAACCAAAAGATTCACAAGCAAGTTATACAACAAAAGATGAGAGGATAAGAGAAAACGAAAGGATACGACGTGAGGCAAGAAAAAAAAAAGAAGAAGACCGTAAAGCAGAAGCAGCTAAAGCAAAAAAACCTCGCGGTCCTTCAAAAACTACAAGTGATTTGCTAGCTCCAGAAGATAAGAAAGGTCCCGGTAGAAGTAAAGATGCTGAAGAAAAAAAGAAAGAAGAGTGGAGAAAAAAAAGAAAACAACAACAACAACAAAAACAACTAATTGCAAAAGCATCTATTGATGCCGAAAGAGAATTTTATACTTTTTTAAACAAACAATGGCGTGCTAAATTTAAAGCTCCTAGGAAAAACGCAGAATATTTTATGCCCGGAAAAGAACGACAAGGAACAATGTGGAAGTATATAAACCCACATTATACTTTTAGAGCTGTTGGTATTGATCAATTTATAAAAAACCACAACAAATATACAACCGATATAGAAGAATTGAATAAAACCATTTTTTCTAAAGCAGGAGATAAAGGACGAAAATATTATGAAAAACTAAAGAAATGGAATACAGAATTTTATGCTATCGCACAAAAAAAGAAGCAGGAATTAAATGTTGAAGCATTAAAAAAGAGAAATCAAGGGTTTGGAGTTCCCGTTACTAGAAGAAAACCGCGCATCTCTAGGAAAAACATTTTCAAACCACCGCCTCCACAAGTAGTAGCATCATCTAGTGGAAATCCAGTTGGAGAAAATCAAATTGTGAATTTTACACCCAAAAAAGAAAAATATCTAACAGCAACAGGACCTGACTATAGAATGTCTAAAAGACAAAGATATAACAAAGATACTGAAAAATATGAAGATTTTGGTGATATAATATTAAAAATTAAAAGCACGGGTCATGTTGAATCAATTCAAGAAGAAGATATACCCAATAATATTAAATGGATAGAAATAGATCCAAGAGTTTATAAAGCCAATACAGAGGAAAAATACGCCATGCCAACTATACGTCCTCCAAAAGGGAAATTTACTTCAACACTTGCATATGGAGGTATTAATAAATATTTTTTTAACATAGGTAGCAATAAATGTTTTGAATATGATAATAACGAAACTGGTGAAGCTATGAAAAATATATTGGGCAAAAATGGCCAGAGACTTGAAATGAGAAATCCACACATTTCAAATAATATATGGTATTCTAATCCTGGAGATAGCGCTATATGGGAACAAAATTTAATAGGAAAACCAGGTTATCCAACAAAAGGGACAATTTGGGATAAAACTCCAAAACAAGGTCACGATGTGGAAAAAAAACAAAGGGAAAAAATATTAAAAAAAACAGTAGAGGAAATTAAAAATAATAAACATAGTAATTTTATTACATTCTCTTCACCACAAACACATTACAAATTTGGTTTTTTAGATTTGAACAAAAAAGTTGCTATGGGTAATGGGTGGTATATGTTAGAATTTATTAATAATCTAGACGAAATGCATTTAAGAGAGGAAATTAATAAAGGTCCTATTAAAAAAAATAGAACACCCGTAACTTTTTTTATTAGTGAGAAAGATATTAAACCGCCAGGAAAGCCAGAAGATAGGGATGCTTGGGGAAAAAATAGAAAAATTTTATGCGAATGGGAATATCGTATGATAATTATTAAACAACTCACCAAAAATAATAATAAATTATTAGTTGATATAGAAAAATTAATTGATTTTAATACTACCGAACGATATTGTGAATCTGGCGATATGATGAGATATAACGAATACACAAATATATGTGGTCATAATTCTTTAAAAGCTAAAGAAAAATGGCAAGAAAAATCATTAAACATATTAGAAAATATAAAAACAAAGGAGTTCGATCAATTCAAACAACAAATAAAAATGATGTTTCATGGCTTAGCTATGAATGAGGTAATCCAAACCATATTAAATAAAGGTGAAGAAAGAAGAGAAGAAATAGTAAATGATATAAAAGATAAGATTGATAAAATAACTATTTTAAAGTTCAGAAGCGGTAAACCAAATTCTGCTGTCTTTCCTATGCCTATGAAAGAAATAGAAAATATAAAAAATAGTGTAATAGAGGATATTAAAAACCGCGTTTTAGATTTTTTTGATACTACAAATAATGAATTTGAAAAGTTAAGCGAAATGAAATGTTCAGAAACTGAGGATTGTTGCTCAAAAACAATTAAACAGATTGATAGTATTTTGAGCTTTACCAATAGTAAAAATGCGACTTTTAATAAAATAATTAGCGAATTGAAAGAATATAATGAACATTTGGCACCTTTGTTACATATGGAATTATTATCTAAACGGGATAAAGAGACACTAAAAAAAATACAAGAAGATCTTTTGGATAATAAAACTGTGCTTGAAAATAAGTGGAATGGATTAATAACTAGTGATAAAATAAAGGAGGCTATTTTTGAACTTATTGCAGATAAACTCGATTTAATAATAAATAATAGATCTCGTGAAGCTGAAGAATTACAATGGGTTGATCACGGTAATCGTTTGGTAAGTGATAAATGGGAAACAATGAAATATGAAGATATCCAATGGAAAAAGAATAAAGAATGTATAGATAATTTAATAAATAAAATTAATAGTTTAAACAATAAAGACTTTTTAAACAATAAACTAGCTAAACACATTAGGCTTTTTAAGGAAAAAATGAATAATATTCACGCTAGTTTTAGTGATGTTTTAAATAATTATCAAGACCAACATACAAACGTAATAACAAAACTTGAAAAAATTCCAAATATGTCAAAAGAAGAATTAATAGAAGGTATCAATACAGAAAAAATCATTTTGATCAAAGAAAAAATGCAAGAAAAACTAAAAGAAATAGAAGAAGCCGAAGAAAAAAAAAGAAAATTAAAAGAAGCCGAAGAGAAAAAACAAAGGGATTTAATTAATGGAATGATAAAAGCTTCTCTTAATGCCGACGAAATTTATAAAGAAACAGCAGATAAAGCACGCGATTATATTACAAAGAAAAAATTTACAGAAGCTATGGAAATAATACAAGAAGGTAAAAAACAAAAGGAAATAGATGACTTGAAAAAAGCAGAAAAAGAAAGAAAAAGAAAAGAACTTGATGCTGCTTTAATAGAAATGCTAAAAAAATGGAAGGAAAAAATGAAAGAACAAAAAAGAAAAGAAGAAGAAGAGGATTATAGAAAACATTTAATAAAAATATATAATGAAGCCATTGATAATAATTTAAAAATAAGAAAAGATCTAGAAGATATCATAGAAAAATTAAATAATGAAGAAGAGAAATTAATATCAACTGAGATAATAACACCAGAAATTCATAATATTTTATTTTTAGAAACTTGCAAGATTGATGACTTAATTAAAGCATACAAAAAGGATGGTTATTTAATGGGTATTATTGTTGAAACGATAACCAATATAACAAATACAATAAATAAAGCAAAGAACATAGTAAATGAATATTCAAAGGAAAGATTGGTAGGATATGATGAAAAAATAAATGAATTTATAATGCAAATTACCGATAAATTAAAAATGTTAGAAGGTTGGAAAGATCATTTAGATGATTTTAAGATAATTAATGAAATATTTGATATAAAGGAAGATAAAGTAGTAATTAACGATTTTGAGTCACCATCTGCCACGAAAGAAAAAATAAATGATACAATAAACAAAGTAGCACGAGCAATAGATAATAATCCACAAAAATATATAAAAGGGTGTTTGATGGTATTAAAAGATAAATTAAATGAACATTTAGAAGTTTTAAGGGATACAACACGACAAAATACCGCAAAAATCCAAGAAAAATTAAATGAAATAGAGACTGATCTTGGAAACTCATTTGTTCATTATAAAGTGCTTTGTGATACATTTAATGGAACAGATTTTTTCAAAAACGCTGAAACAAAATATGACGAAATTTTTAAATTGTTAGCAGATAAAATGAATTTAGAAACAACAGTAATTATAGGTGATACAAAAAGTGAACAATATAAAATGATGTTAGAAAAGGAGAATAAAGTAGAAGAGTATAAAAATAAATACAATGAAAAAATGGAATATATAGATAATAATGTACGAGATGAATTACCAAAAAATTTATTAAAAGATATACATGAGGAAGACTCATCATTATTTGTGGATGAGGAAGGTACAAGTGGATTATTAAATAGATTGAATGCGATTGAATTAACTGATATAGAGGAAGATAAAGTAGATAAAATGAATGATATGAAAAAACGTCTGGAAATAGATATTAACGCAAAGAATGAAGAATTTTTATTCTATAAAAAACTATTAGTTGATATGGGATTTAATGGTGAAGAAAAAGATATGAATATAAAATCATCAACTGAATATACTAATTTAATTAATTCATTACAAAATGATCAGTTAAGCAACTATTTATGTATAAAAAATTTATTGAAAATTAAATTACTTCAATGGAAAACAAAGGCTATACATAAAGAAGATGGTAATAATGAATTATTAATGAAAGAACGAGCAAAGACTTTAAAAGAAGGTGCCGAAGAGGAAGAAAAGGATAGAAAAAAGCAAGAAAGATTAGCAGCATTAGCAGCAATAAGAAAGAAAAAAGAAGAAGACTATCAAAGAAAAAGTCAAGAAACAGCAAGTATTATTCAGAAATTTACTGATATCCAAAATAGAGTCAATGAAAATAGAAAAAGAATAGAAGAAATGAAAAAAGCAAAAGAAGATTCAGCAAAAGCAGCTAAAAAGGAAAGAGATAATTGGAATTACGATTATTTACGAAATATATTAGAGGGACACAATAGACCTGATCTAAAAGCATATAATAAAAACACAACAAGAGAATCATATGATAATTATGATGAAACTTGGGGATAAATTAATAATAAAACATATTTAATGACTTATTATTAATATTAATTAATGTTACTACGTATATTATATTTTGTAATGTGTATAACTTGTGCTTTTTCTAACAGAGCACGTTTGTATCAAAGAATACCACAATATTTTGTAGCAGATGCTGTGTATGGTTTTATTCAAGATAATAGATTAAATAATTGTTTCGAATATCTTGAAAATGATAATCAACTTTTATTAAAATGTTGGAGAGATAATAAATTAGTTGACGCCGAGATTAACATTATTGATAGAAATGAAAAAAAAACAATATATTATCCAGCTTTGTCTGTTGTGGTTTAACAAGTTTTTTTATGTAATTTTGGTAAGGGAAATTGAAAGCAATTAACTTTATCTTTTTTTGTATGATCTGTTAATGTAGCATTTGTTGTTTCTATTATTTCTCCATATTGTGTAACATTAGCATATTTTGTATCGTGAAGTGATTGTGTCTGGTTTCCACTTGAATCAGAAATAGTATAATTAACAAGAACATCACCAGTATAATTTGTTGTTCCTTGTCTTACATCAACATTGCAACCTTTACTAAATGTTTGTGATTTATATGATTGAATTAATGCGCTGCTAATGTCTTGTGTTTGATAATGGTCATAATAACCTTTTGTTAAATACAAAAGATTTGAATGATTTATAGTTGATTTTAATTTCCCATTACTATATGTTTTTGCTACATGTCTAGCTACACCAGTATTACCAAAATCATTATATATTGTTAAATTTCTTTTTTTATTGATATAATCTTTAGCGGACATTTTTTTTGCACTTAAATCTGTAAATAGTTTTGGCATATATTAATTACAGATATAATTAATTAAAATATTCTCTTTAATCTATATATTATGAATCACGCCACATTAAATATTGAACAATACACAATGAAAGATTTATACGATGTATTTGACATGAGCACAACCGAAAATTATACACGCGATTATGTTACTAAAAAATACAATACACTCGTTAGTAACATTCAACAAGAAACTAAATATGATAATACTTTTAAATTAGATTTGGCTCATTTTTTAAGACAAGGATGGGAAAGAGTTTGTGAACATATAAATAATAAAAAAAATGAGAAAGAGAGTGTTGGTAATTTTTTCCCTACTTTAGAAAGAAACCAAACCTTTAATAATGAGCATTTTGTTATTAAACAAAATCCTAAACCAAATTTAACTTCATTATTAAATCCATATAAAACAGAAAAAATTGGCAAATTAGTTAATATTAATACCGTGTTTAGACAAAATTATTATAATTCAACGCCTACAGATTTCGTATTTGATTTAGCAGCTACCCTTAATAATGTTACATCTATTTCATTAGAAACTGCCGAAATACCAAATTCTAATTATACATTTTCTGAATTCTCTAAAACAAATGAATTTACTATTGAATTATTTGACAAAAAAAAAGCCGACAATACAATTCATAACCAAAAAATAGAAGTAATTAAAATAAAAAGTGGAACTTATAATGGAATGGAACTATCTGATTATTTAAATAAGTCTATTTTTTCTCATGGCGAATTAGCGAGATTATGTTGTGATTATGATATAGCTACTAAAAAATTTAAATTTATGAAAGATAGTAGAAGTGCTGATAAAGGTGGTAAACCGGATGACGCGACATGGGAATATTGTTTTAATTTAGATTTTCGTCTACATCTTAATCCTCAAAGAGAAATACAGAAAAATATGGGTTGGAAATTAGGATATAGAAAACAATATTATTCGTTTGGCGAAGATTACATTACCAAAGAAAATGTAACTACTCAATCTGGAGAAGGTTTTTCACCAGAATCAATATTTAAAAATAACGATACACCATATGTATTTTTATCATTAGATTGTTATAATAATAATCACTCACAAACAATTATGTCTCCGTTTCAAGAATCTGCTTTTAATGATACCAATATTTTGGCTAAATTGCCTAAGAAAGATAATTCTTATAATTATGAATCAGGCGGTTTGATATATGGATTTAAAAGAGACTATTTTGGTCCCGTAAATATATCTAAAATAAAAGTTCGATTAATAGATCATTTCGGCGAAGTAGTTGATTTAAATAATACTGATTATTCCTTTACTTTAAAAGTAGAACAATTGTATGATTTAAATGTAAAACATTAACTTAATTCCTTTAAATTTGTTGTTAACCCTTGTCCTTCTAATTCTTTTTTAGTTTCCTCAATTAACATTTTCATAAAACTTGCTTTTTCTCCTTTTGTCATTCTCATAAATCCTGAATTAATTTTAGATACATCTTCATAAGACATTAGTTTTATTATATCATCCCATTCTTCTGGATATTTTATATTATTTGAGATATCCGACATTATATAAATAATTGTTATAATTTTATAATTATTTATACTTAAAATTTTGGAGGTTCGTCTTCTGGTTTTCTTCCAGTTGAACGAGAACCTTGAACTACTTTCCATACACCATCATATTTTCTTAGAACACAAGTAAATACAGCAACATCATCGTTAGATGTTCCTTTATAAGTGAATTTACCATGTTGAGTATAACAAACATAAGCACAACATCCACAAACGGATACTTTATTAACAGCAACTAATTTACTAGATTCAACTTTAACATTATCATTTGTCATCATCTCTTCCCATCCTTTTTTATCCAAAGGATTGCCCGATGGACGAATAAATACACAATCGTCATGCATATGTTTCATTCCAACTTTATAATCTACATTACACATATCTTCTACAACGTCTTTAACTTTCTCTTCATCTGTTTTCATTACCATTTCTTGAATTGGAATAATTTCAGGTGGCGAAGCAACAAGTTCACCTAAGAAATCAAATGAACCATCTTCGTGTCT
>CETK01158845.1_pt1 | contig 11829 bp, 10 predicted proteins | sample 361431 | NCBI WGS metagenome assembly CETK01 (sample SAMEA2622452, study PRJEB7988) | marine metagenome | biome: marine biome (ENVO:00000447); feature: surface water layer (ENVO:00002042); material: "saline water (ENVO:00002010), including plankton (ENVO:xxxxxxxx)" | depth 5 m | reverse complement strand
AAGTGTAGCTTCAAATAAAACAGAAATAGACTCGGCGGTTTGTAAACAAGGGTCGTTAAAGTCAACTGAGAAATAATAATTTCCATTTTCATCTGTTCCACTCCAATCCTGACACTCTAGACCATCATTTGTAATGTATGACCATAAAACATCGTTAATTAATTGACCATTAAATGAATTTTGTTCTAACACTAAGTCGTCATATATATTTTCACAATAATGGAGGGAAATAACCCCTTGGTTGTAATCATAGGATATTTCATTTTCAATTGCATATTGTTCTATCCAGTCGCATGTGTTTTGAGCGCTCAACGAAAAATTCAAAAAAAAACAAAAAACAAATGCAAGTTTAATGAGTATTGAGATATTTTTTATCATGACGTTTAATTGATGTTATACAAACTTAATAATTTGTTTCAGAATCTTGGTGAATTTTGCCATTAATTATGACCTTGTCAATAAAATTTTCTGCAACGGAATAAGGTATATATTCCAAATTTGGTATCTTTCTTGTCAAAATTAGATTGGCTTTTTTGCCCCTGGATATATTTCCTACTTCGTCTTGGAGCTCCATTGCAAATGCACCGTTTATTGTTAAGGCGTTAAAAGCCTCAACAGGTTTCATTTTCATAATGGTGCATGCTAGAGAAAAAATAAAAGACATATTTCCTGAAGGAAATGAACCAGGGTTGTAGTCTGATGCCAATGCGACAGAAAGTCCAGAATCAATCATCTTTCTAGCTGGAGGATATTTTAAGTTTAAAAAGTATGCAGTACCCGGAAGTAGAGTGGCCATTGTGTTTGATTTTTTTAAAATATTGATTTCCTTGTCCCCCGAGTATTGGAGGTGGTCTACCGAGATAGCATTGTTTTTAACACCGACTTGAATTCCGCCCGAACAAGCAAGCTCATTGGCATGTATTTTTGGTTTCAGGTCATATTTTTTACCACACAATAATATTTTTTCAGTTTCTTCAGGGCTGAAAAAACCTTTATCACAAAAAACATCAATATAATCTGCTAAATTTTGTTTCGCAATTTCCGGAATCATCTCATTGATAATTAAGTTAACATAATTTTCCTGAGACATAGACTTGGGTACTGCGTGAGCTCCTAAAAATGTTGACTTAATTTTAATTGGAAAATTATTATCTAATTCCTTAATTACTTGTAGCATTTTTATTTCATCATTAGTATTAAGCCCATAACCACTCTTGATTTCAATTGCCCCTGTACCAAGGCTAATGATTTTTTTTAGTCTCTCAGAACTCTGCATATAAAGTTCATTAAAACTTGTTTTTGAAAGAAGTTCTGCAGAGTTTAAAATTCCTCCACCCTTTTTAGCAATTTCTTCATAGCTTAGCCCATTTATTCTGTCAACGAATTCACCAGCTCTGTTACCGGCATAAACAATGTGTGTGTGACTGTCGCACCAAGTTGGAAGAACAGAACCATTATTGGAATCGATAATTTCAGTGTCATTCCAGTCATCAATTCCTGTAAAGTTTTTCATTTCTCCAAAATCAGCAATTACATCATTTTCAATTAAAATCCATCCATTTTCAATAATTTCCACCATACTCATATCATTGCCGCGTTTCAGATTAGTATTGCCATTTGTTGAAACCCCAAAAATTTGTTTGATATTTTTAATTAACGTTTTCATAATGAATCAATATAAGCAATCTTAACCAAATAGTAAATTATGAAAATGATATATTTGTAGAATTATGTCATCATCAATTGGAAAAATTTTTCGACTCACCACTTTTGGTGAATCCCATGGCGCCGCAGTTGGAGGTGTAATTGACGGCATACCCTCTGGTGTTGAAATTGATTTTGATAAAATAAATCTTGCTCTTCGAAGAAGAAAGCCGGGCTCTAGTAAATTTTATAGCCAAAGAAATGAAAAAGATATTCCTGAGTTTTTGTCGGGTATTTACAATGGAATTTCTCTTGGAACCCCAATAGGCTTTATAATTAGAAATAATGACCATAAACCAGCTGATTATAATAATTTGAAAGAGGTGTTGAGACCCTCACATGCTGACTATACTTATCTGAAAAAATATGGTTTGAGAGACCATAGAGGGGGGGGGCGTGCTTCTGCAAGAGAAACAACTAGTTGGGTTGTAGCGGGTTCAATAGCTAGTCAGATACTAAATAGATATGGAATTACAGTCAATTCTTATGTTTCCTCAATCGGTAAAATTGATTTAGATCTTCACTACAGTGAATTAAATCTTGATAAAACTTTCGAAAATGAAGTAAGGTGTCCGTCTTCAACCCATGCAAAAAAAATGAAAGAAAAGATAAATGAGTGTATTAAAAGTGGTGATACACTAGGCGGGAGAATTTCGACAATAATTTTTGGATCACCAGCTGGACTAGGAGAGCCAGTATTTAATAAACTTAATGCAGATATTGGTAAAGTTATACTTGGGGTAAATGCTTGTAAAGCTATAGAATTTGGGTCGGGTTACAGTGGAACTAAAAATTTTGGATCTCAAGAAAATGACCAATTATACTTTGACTCAAAAAATAAATCTGTAATGTCAAAAACAAATAACTCTGGTGGTATTCAAGGTGGAATAAGTAATGGTATGGATATTTTTTTTAACTCTTACTTTAAACCGGTGTCTTCAATTTCCACTACGCAAGAATCAGTTAACATCAATAACGAAAATATAAAATTTAGTATTGATGGCCGTCACGATCCATGTGTTGTGCCAAGAGCAGTACCTGTAATTTCGTCAATCACATCCATTATATTATTGGATCATCTTTTAATGAACAAAACATCAAAAATTTCTAATCTATGAAAAATATAAGTTTACATTGGAAAATTATTATTGGAATGCTTATGGGAATAGCTTGGTCAATTTTAGCAAGTATTTTCGGATTTTCGAATTTTACCATCAAATGGATAAGCCCATTTGGTGATATATTTATTAATTTATTAAAACTAATTGCTGTCCCACTTGTACTTTTTTCTGTCATAAAAGGAGTATCAAGCATTTCAAATATTAGTCTATTGGGAAAAATGGGTTTTAGTACATTAATGTGCTACCTATTTTCAACAGTTATAGCAATTTCAATCGGACTATCTTTGGTAAATTTAATAAAACCTGGCACATATATTTCAATTGATCAAAGGAAGTTAAATCACCAATCTTTCATTGAATTTAAAGAAAATGGTGTTGTCTCCAATGATTTTTTGTCCGAAAAGATAGAACAAGCAGAGAAACAAAAAAATACCGGTCCAATGCAATTTATAGTTGACATGGTTCCTTCTAATATATTTTTATCGTTAACAAATAATAAGCTTATGCTTCAAATAATATTTTTTGCAATTTTTTTTGGAGTAGTTTTGGTTATGATTCCTGAAGAACAATCATTCCCAATAAATAATATGGTAGATTCACTAAACTCCATTTTTCTAAAAATGGTAGAAATTGTTATGAGTGCAGCTCCTTTTTTTGTTTTTGCCTTATTAGCGGGAGTAATGGCAAAAATAGCTGGTGATAATCCATCTGGTGTCATTGAAATTTTTAAAGGACTTGGTATTTATTCACTTGTGGTAATTTCAGGGCTTCTAATAATGATTTTTGTTGTTTACCCTCTAGTGATAGTTGTGTTTAAAAAAAGTTCTTACAAAAATTTTTTTAAATCAATTGCACCAGCTCAAATGCTAGCGTTTTCAACTTCTTCAAGTGCTGCTACATTACCAGTGACTATGGATTGTGTAAATAACAATTTATCTATTCCAAAGAAGATTTCAAATTTTGTTTTACCAATTGGAGCTACAGTTAATATGGACGGAACAAGTTTATACCAAGCAGTTGCAGTTGTTTTTTTAGCACAAATGCATATGGTTGATTTAACAATTTCAAATCAGCTCTTAATAATTTTCACTGCGACAATGGCCTCAATTGGATCAGCCGCAGTTCCTAGTGCAGGATTGATAATGTTGATTATTGTTTTAGATGCTGTGGGCTTGAATCCAGCTTGGATTAGTATAATATTTCCTGTGGATAGGATTCTCGATATGTGTAGAACAGTTGTAAATGTAACAGGAGATGCAACAGTTGCCTCAGTAATTTCTGAAATACAAAAAACTGACTAGTTTCTTTTTTGTTTTATTCTAGCACTTTTTCCGGTTCTTTGTCGCATGTAAAATATCCTAGCTCTTCTTACTCGACCTAGTTTATTTACTTCGATTTTTTCTATTGTGGGAGAATTAACTGGAAATACTCTTTCAACTCCAACTCCGTTGGACATTTTTCTTATAGTAAACGTTTCAGTTAAGCCACTGCCTTTTCTTTGTATGACATCTCCTTTAAAAAACTGAATTCTTTCTTTTTCACCCTCTTTAATCTTGTAAAAAACAGTTATAGTATCACCAGATTTGAAATTAGGATGTTCTTTTGGAGTGATTAAGCTTTTTTCAATTTCAGCAATTTTTGAGTCCATAGTTAATTGTGTTAGAGTGTGCAAAAATAATTATCTTTTTATGAATTTCAAGAAAAAAAGATGATTATTCTTTATCAAGTAAATCGGGTCTTAATTTTTTTGTTCTATTAACAGATTCCTGTTCTCTCCATAGTGAAATTTTTTTTTCATTACCAGACAATAAGATTTTTGGTACTTTGTGGCCTTTAAAACTTTCTGGTCTGGTGTAAATTGGCGCCGATAATAAATTGTCTTGAAATGAATCTGAGAGCGCACAAGATGAGTTACTCATAACACCTGGCTTTAGTCTAATGATAGAGTCACATAACACAATTGCAGCTAACTCTCCCCCTGATAAAACGTAATCACCAATGGAGATTTCCATATTTACAAATATATCACGAACCCTCTGATCAACACCCTCGTATCTTCCACAAAGAATTATAATATTTTTAAACTGAGATATTTTATTTGAAATTTTTTGGTTTAGTTTTTCTCCATCAGGAGTCATAAATATTACTGCATCATATTCACGCTCATTTTTTAGTTTTTCAATGCATTTTGAAATTGGTTCAATCATCAAAACCATTCCACCACCTCCACCATAGGAGTAGTCATCAATTTGTTTTTTTTTGTTGCTCGAATAATTTCTGAGGTCATGACATTGGATTTTAATAATTTTTTTTTCAATAGCCCTTTTTAGTATTGATGTTTTGAAAGTGCTTTCTACAAGCTCGGGGAGAGGTGATATGATATCTATTCTCATCATACGATAAATTTAATATTTCTTTTATAAAAACAGTAAAAAATATTAGTTTTTATCAATTGTCACAATGTCAGTTATGTTTTATAAGTCCCTATAAATCAGTTGTTTATATTATTATAAATAAACCATAAGTTTAAATATTAATTTAGTTTCATCTTAAATAAATTTTACTAATTTTTTTTTGTATATAATGTGAAATAACTTATATTTTTTTTAATTGTAATCAGTATAAATAAATATTTTATTAAAAAATATTTAGTCTTGAACTGTGATGTTTGAAGTAATTTTTGTGATTAAAAAAAATGTGAAATTTATAGGTGGATTACCTCATCGTATGCAGCTGCAGCTGCTTCCATAATTGCTTCACTCATAGTTGGGTGTGGATGTATAGTTTTGATAAGTTCATGAGCAGTTGTTTCAAGTTTTCTAATAGCAACAATTTCGGCTATCATCTCAGTAACATTGTAGCCTATCATGTGTGCACCAATAAGTTCGCCATATTTTGAATCAAAAATTAATTTGACAAAACCATAATTTTTTCCTGCAGCACTTGCCTTACCAGAAGCTGAGAATGGAAATTTTCCAACCTTAACTTCATAGCCATTACTTTTTGCTTCCTTTTCTGTCATGCCAACAGATGCAATTTCGGGAGAACAATATGTACAACCTGGAATATTGTTGTAGTCTATTACTTCAGGCTTTAGATTGGCAATTTTCTCAACACATATGATTCCTTCAGCAGATGCAACGTGAGCTAATGCTGGGCCACTTACTACATCTCCAATGGCATAGTGGTTTGGAACATTGGTTTCATAAAATTCGTTGACTGAAATTTTTCCATTTTCGGTATTGATATTGATTTCCTCCAAACCTATATTTTCAATATTAGATTGAATACCTACAGCAGATAGTAACTTTTCAGCTTTAATTATTGTTTTTGTGCCTTCTTTTGAAATTTCTGCGTGTACCTCTCCATCTTTATAAATTGCGCTAACAACAGATGAATCTGTTAAAATTTCAATTCCTTTATTTTTAAATATTTTATAAAGTTCACGAGAAACATCATTATCCTCATTGGGAACAATATTTTTTTGATATTCTACAATAGTGACTTTTGTTCCAACTGAATTAAAAAAATATGCAAATTCAACACCAATAGCGCCAGATCCAACAATAATAATTGATTTAGGTTTTTTTTCTAATGTCATAGCTTTTCGGTAGCCAAATATATTTTTATTGTCTTGTTTGAGATTTGGTAATTGTCTAGATCTGGCTCCGGTAGCTATAATAATATTTTTTCCAGTATATGTTGATTTTTTGTCATCTGTATCAGTAACTTCAATGGAATTATTTTTAACAAGTTTACCAAAACCGTTAATAACTTTAATTTTATTTTTTTTCATTAAAAAATTTATTCCCTTACTCATTTTGTCAGCTACGCCTCTACTTCTTTTAATGATTTTTTCAAAGTTTGCAGATGGATTTGAAATAGAAATTCCGAATTCCTCAGAGTTGTTTATGTACTCAAAAACCTGTGCACTTTTTAATAAGGCTTTCGTAGGTATACAACCCCAGTTAAGACAAATGCCACCAAGACTTTCTTTCTCTATAATTGCAGTCTTCATTCCAAGCTGTGAAGCCCTTATAGCTGCTACGTATCCGCCAGGACCACTACCTAAAACTATAACGTCAAAATCCATTTTTTTTTTTTTTTCAAATATAATTATTTAAGTCCAGCAATAACAGAAATTTCAATATTTACATTCATCGGAAGCGCACTGACTTGAACCGTTTCTCTAGCTGGGTATGTTTTTTTAAAAAAATTTGCATAGACGCTGTTAACTCTTTCAAATTTTGTCAGATCAGTCATAAATATAGTTGTCTTAATTATATTATCAGTTGTTAAATCATTTTCCAAAAGTATATTTGATATATTTTTCATAATCATTTCAGTCTCTTCTTCTATTGAGCTAGTTTTTAGTTCATTAGTTTGATAATTAATTCCAATTTGACCAGATAAAAAACATAAATCTTTGTAAATAATTGCTTGACTGTATGGTCCTATTGGCTTTGGAGCACTTTTCGTTTTAATTTGTTGTTTCATATGAAATTATTTTTGGAAATTTACAAAATATGAGATTACTTATAGTTGATAATTTTGATTCTTTTACTTATAATTTAATGCATATATGTGAAAAATATTGTGAAAGTATTGATGTTATTAGAGCTGATGTTTTAAATTTAGATGAGCCTAAATTTTATGATAAAATTATTATTTCTCCTGGACCTGGCTTACCCTCGGATTTTCTAATAAAGATAATTACAGAGTACAAGAGAACTAAGTCTATTCTTGGTGTTTGCCTGGGAGCCCAAGCTATTTCTCTTGCTTTTAATTGTAAAATTTATAATATGAAGAAAGTAATGCACGGCAAGCAATCATCAATAAATTTAATTGAGAACCATGATGAAATTTACTTTGGCATAAAAAATAATTTGAAAGTTGGCAGATATCACTCTTGGGCTGTTGATATAAATAAAAACAGCAACTTGTTAGTAACTTCTGTGGATGAACTTGGCACAGTTATGTCATTTAAACACAAAGTTTACAGTGTCCATGGTATCCAATATCACCCAGAGTCTGTTTTAACAAATAATGGAGAAAAAATTTTAAAAAACTGGATTGAATCTTAGTAGTCATAAAAACTTTTCTTTTTAGATAACTTCAGATCTTGTAATATTGACGATTTTACTCTAATAATAAAATTATAGCTTCGGTGAAAGCCTATTGGAACCCAGTTAAAGGACATTTCCCAACAATGTAAGTCTCTGTATATATCAACGGTAGTATATGTAAAGTCACCACTTTTAAGATCATAACCTGAGCTAAAACCTACTTTCCATTTTTTTGTGATATTTAAATCACCATTGAAATTTATAGACTGAATTAATTCTGATTCTGAAAGTGGCTTACGATATGAAAAGTTATAGAAAAATTGAAGGTTCCATGGAACTGAAAAGTCAATGTAATTATCTATATTTTCATTGATATATTCAAGGTCTGACTGGCTAACTTTTCCTGATGAGCTAACTTTATCAGAATTGTTATTAAGGTTGACACTTACATCAAAATTTAAATTGGTTAATCTTCCCAAATTTCCTTGAGATATGCTTAGCTTGTCAATTCTTTGGTTATTGCCATCTATTATGTAAGGATCGATTATACCGTTAAATTTTAAATTTATTTTGTCGAATAATTTTGTTCTAAAATTAAAATTTATATTGTTTAATTTAAAACTATCGACTGCATTGTTGTAGCTTGAGCTTATATTGAAACTTTCTATAAGCTTAATTTTTCTCGTTGCTGTTGAGTCAATAATTTTCATTTCTAAATTGTTATTTAAATTGACTGAAATAAGATTTTGCTTTCTACTTGAGGGGAAACCATATATATTTCCTTGAAAGTGTGGATATATTTCAATGCTGTTATCAGTTTCTAACGAGCCATAAATACCATATTTGTCGTCGGAAAAATCAGGTTTATAAGTATATGATATTGATGGTGTAAATACATGGCGAAACTTTTTGTTTCTAGAATTAAAATGACCATACAGTTTTGTATTAATTTGGGTGGAAAAATTAAACTCTCTTATTGCAAAGAAGCCATTTGTTGTATCTATGTTAATAGTTTGTAAATTGGGATCCCAAGTCCTATATTTTTTATCAAAATACCATCTCTCAGTGTAATTAATTGATGACCTAAAATTTAGAAACTTTAATAAATTGAAAGAAGTTGAAATGGGAATATTATGTTTTATCCCGTTTTTAAAGCTTTGTTCCATCTTGGAAAACAACAAACTGTCGGGTGATGAAATTAAATTTTTTGCGTTTAGACTATAATTAATTCCTAAATTTTTATACCAAGTTTTTTTAATTGTTTTTTTAAAGGGGAATATTCTGTTCATGGTTAATGTAACTTCAGGTAATGTTAAATCAACTTGATTATTTAAAGTATTTTGATTGTGTCTAAAGTTAACTGAAAGATTTAGAGGACTATTTTCCCATCTTCTTTGAAAAGAAATGTTAGAACTCAGTGAGTTTTGTAAATAATCGGAGTTGTTAATATTATTTCTGTTGTATGAGCTGGAAGCTAGGTTGACAGACGCAGAAAAATTGTTATAGGGGTGTGATTTTGAGTCTTGTTTGTGTTGCCAATTAACTTTAAAATCCCTTGATAGGCTGTAGTTTGGCAATTCAACTTCTCCAATAATTGTTTTAGCAAAATTGATATTAATGCGACCGTCATATTTATATCTTTTTTTGTATACCGATGATGTACCTATTCTCCAGCTTCCTCTTGAGTAGATGTCTCCATTTAATGTTAAATTTAAATATTCGTTAATACTAAAATGATAACCCAAGTCACTAAGATGATATCCAAGATTAAATGATTCACCATATGTTGGTAAAATTACACCAGTTGAACGTTCATTTTCTGTTGGAAATATACCAAAAGGAATTGCTAAGGGAGTAGGCATATCGTTTAAGACAAGATTTGCAGGCCCAGTTATGATTTTATTTCCAGATATTAATTTTATTTTTTTTGCATTAATAAAAAAGTGCGGTTCGTCATTTTCACATGTTGTGTATTTTCCATTTTTCAAGAAGTAAATGTCTTCGGTTTCTTTTTTTATTTCACCTCCGTGAAGATATCCTCCATTTTCCTCAGTTAACAACTTATCGATTTTCGCTTTTTTTGTTTTATAATTGTATCTAATGGTATCAGCAAAATAAGATTTATCATTTTCTTCAAGAACAGGTGCAAATAAATATTTTCCAATTGTATCATTTAAACCCTTGGCGGTAAGTATTTCGTTGTTAAAATCAATACAAATATAGTAGGCGGTCAATTTTAATTTATCGTGCAACACTTCTGCGTCATTATATAGATAAACTTTATTATTTTTAAGATCATATACAACTGAATCTTTTGCAGAATAAATAATGTTTTCTTTTGTATTTTTTTGACTGTAAGCGTTAAACACAATAATCAATAAAGTGTTTATTAATAATTTATAATAATTAGTCTTTAGTATCAAAACTTTATTTATATTACTCAAAATACATTATTAATTTAATAAGTGAAACGCTTTTTATTATATTTTCTTACAATCTTTTCTCTAAATTCTAATATAATATGTCAAAATAATGAGTTAGGAATAAATAAAATTGTTATTGACCCTGGACACGGAGGTAAAGACCCTGGAAACATCGGAACCGGCAGATACCATAAATCTGAAAAAGACGTTGTTCTAGATGTTTCAAAGCTATTGGGTAAGTATTTAGTAGAAGCTTTTCCAAGTCTCGAAGTTATTTACACTAGACAGGACGATCGATTTGTTAAGTTATCAGAAAGGACTAGAATAGCAAATGATGAAAAAGCTGATTTATTTTTGTCTATTCATTGTGATGCTTTTAATGATCAAAAAGTATTCGGATCAACTACATATGTTATGGGTGTTCACAAAAGTGAAAGTAACTTAAATGTTGCCATCAGAGAAAACTCATCTATTCTTCTTGAAAACAACTATCACATGAATTATGAAGGTTTTAACCCATCTGAGCCTGAATCTTATATTGCTTTATCAATGTACCAAACAGATCATTTAAATAATAGTTTATTATTAGCCAGTAAAATTCAAAATCAATTTAGAGAAAGGGTGAGTCGAAAGGATAGGGGAGTAAAACAGGCTGGATTCATGGTTATTAGTAGAGCAACGATGCCAAGTGTATTGATTGAACTAGGATTTTTAACAAATTACAATGAGGAGGATTTTTTACATTCTAAAAGTGGAAAAATATACATGGCCTCGGCTATATTTAGAGCAATAAAGAATTATAAGATTGAGTTGGAGACTTCTATTTTAGAAAACTATGTAAAAAAACCCCAACAAGAACTTGTTTTTAGTGTCCAATTTTTGAGTTCAGTGAGCAAGGTTTCAATCAGTGAACTTAAAATAGAAAATAAAGACAAAATTTTTGAGTTCAATGAAAAAAATTTATTTAAATACTCTTACGGAAAAGTAAAGTCTCTTGAGGAAGTTAAAAAATTGAAAGAGCAATTGGGTAATTATGGTTTTTCAGATACATTCACAATAGCAATTTTAAATGGATCTAAAATTTCTCTTTCAGATGCTTTATTAATTTTAAAGTAAATTTGTGTTGTGTTTAAATATTATTTAAATTAAATATGTGAATAAAAAAAACGAATTAATAATTGGATTTTTTACCCTTTCGCTTGTTATCGTTTTATATTGGGGTATTAACTTTCTTAAAGGTGAAAATGTATTTTCCAATAAGCAATTTTATTATGCGGTTTATGAAAATGTTGATGGATTAACTATTTCAAGGCCTGTGACTATTAACGGATTTAAAGTTGGTCAAGTTTCAGCAATAGAATTTTCATCAAATAATGCAAATCTTGTAGTGCAGGTCTCCATTGAAGAGCAAATACCTTTCTCAAGAAATTCAATTTTAGAAATATATGATTCTGACATTATGGGTTCCAAATCTCTTGAACTTAAGCTAAATAAGGGGAGTGTATTGGCCAAAAG
>CETK01114523.1_pt1 | contig 11854 bp, 12 predicted proteins | sample 361431 | NCBI WGS metagenome assembly CETK01 (sample SAMEA2622452, study PRJEB7988) | marine metagenome | biome: marine biome (ENVO:00000447); feature: surface water layer (ENVO:00002042); material: "saline water (ENVO:00002010), including plankton (ENVO:xxxxxxxx)" | depth 5 m | reverse complement strand
AATGGATTATGAGTCCACTGCTCTAACCAACTGAGCTACAGGCCCAACGTTTATTTAAACAAAGATCGGTAATTATATAAGAATATTTTTTTTTAGGAAGCATAAAAAACCTCAACAATCTTTAATTGTCGAGGTTTTATTTAATCAACTAAGCTTTTTTAGTCCAGATTTGTCCCATTTGAATCAATACTAAAGATCCCCAAAAAATTGCTTGAGCAAGATTTGGCATTAAAGTAAATTCAGTTCCAGGATTATTTGCATCTACAAAAGCTTGTGCTCCATCACTTATACCTGTTTCAGAGGTCTCAGCTAAAAATTGAAAAACAGCAGCTACTCCATTCGAATGCCATTCAAACCATGCGGCATTAATTAATCCAAAGTAAGCAACACTGAGGCAAAAAGCTGTACCTGCAATTTTAACGAGCATTGGTGCATCTGGACTATTGTATATTCCATTTGAAATTCTTAGTCCAACCCAAGCCAGAAAAGCTATTCCAAAAAACCATGGTCCTATAGCGGCTGCTCCATTCCAGTATGCATCCCATAACATTGGTTCGTTAATCATATTTTCTCCCTATTAAATTAAATATAAGTTTGCATAATACTCAATTTAAATATAATTTTATAATAAATATGAAAAAAATATTTCAATGATAAATCTGAATGATCAATTACCGTTTGCAAAAGGAGGTAATAGAATGTGCTTTATTCATCCAAATAATCCTGAAATATGCCTAAAAGTTGTTCATCCTGGTCTGCTTGAGAAAATTAAAAAAGAAAAGCCTTGGTACAAAAAATTAAGATCAGTAGATAGTTTTGATGATAATTTACGAGAGCAAGAAGCCTACAATCAGAAAGCGCTGCAAAACACAGATCCAAATATATGGTTACATCTTGCAAAATGGTATGGAATGATTGAAACGACAATCGGTATGGCATCACAGACTGAGCTTATTAAAGATGAGGATGAGATTGCTGAAACATTGGAGAGTTATTTATTTAGAGAAGGCTTAACGGAAGAAATAAAAGAATCAATAGATGGATTTCATTCATGGCTAAGAGAATATCTTGTATTAACAAAAAATCTTATACCTCATAATCTTGTTCTAAAAAATCAAAATAATAAGAAGACTATCAAGATCATTGATGGATTGGGATCTCAGGCTTTCTTTCCACTTCCAAAATATTCAACTATATTCGCAAAAAAATATATAAATAGAAGAATAGAATTAATGTGGAGCAGAATTAAATGGGATCTTTCTGGAAGGAAAGGCAGCTGGAAGTAAAAACTATTCGTCTAGAAAGCTTTTCAAATGACTGGACCGGCTGGGATGTCTTAACTTCCTTAAAGCTTTCGCTTCTATTTGTCTGATCCTCTCTCTAGTGACATCAAACTGTTTACCAACCTCTTCGAGAGTGTGATCAGTATTCATACCAATACCAAATCTCATTCTTAAAACCTTAGCCTCTCTTGCGGTTAATGATGCCAAAACATCATCAGTTGCAAAATGTAAACTTTCTTCAGTGGCATTTTCAAGCGGCGATTCAATAACAGTATCTTCAATAAAATCACCTAAACTCGAGTCTTCGTCATCCCCAATTGGAGTTTCAGTAGAAATTGGTTCTTTTGCAATCTTAAGAACTTTTCTAACCTTATCTTCTGGCATATCAAGTTCTTTACTTAATTCTTCTGGAGTAGGCTCTCTTCCCATATCCTGCATCATTTGACGTGATACTCTATTAAGCTTATTAATTGTTTCAATCATATGAACTGGAATTCTTATAGTTCTTGCCTGATCAGCGATTGATCTTGTGATAGCCTGTCTTATCCACCATGTTGCATATGTTGAGAATTTGTAGCCTCGTCTGTATTCAAATTTATCAACAGCTTTCATAAGCCCAATGTTTCCCTCTTGGATAAGATCTAAGAATTGAAGGCCCCTATTCGTATATTTTTTTGCAATAGATATTACTAATCTAAGATTTGCCTCAACCATATCTTTTTTAGCTCTTCGCATTTTTGTTTCGCCCATAGACATATTTCTATTTATCTCTTTTATCTCTTTAACGCTTAATCCAACTTTATTTTCAATTTGTATGATATCTTTTTGAGCAATTACTACATCTTGTTTTACTTTTTGCAGTAAATCTTTTTTATATTTCTTTTCTTTCATTAAAGCATCTACCCATCTAACTTTTGTTAAGTTGTCTGGGTACATTGTTAAAAAATCTTTTCTTGGAATGCGAGCATTTTTTACTAGTTGTTTCTGAATAAATCTTTCTTTATCTCTTATGCTGTTTAAACCATGTCGAGCGATTGCAGCAATGTCATCAAACATCCTTGGGCTGAATTTTAGAAACTGAAAAATCTCACCCATTTTATTAAATTCAACAATAGCTTCTTTTGAATTTCGACCTTTTTTTTCAACTATTTTTGAAGTTTTATTGAATTGTCTTTTAAGATTAGTCATCCTTCTCTGAACTTCTTTCATATCGGGGCCTGAAGAAACCTCTTCATCTGATGATTCTGCAGCTGCAGCTTCTTCCTTAGCCCTTTGGCTTCCTGGTCCGGCTGATGGAACTTCCGCCATTTCTTCTAAAAAGCCAGTAAGAAAATCATTTATCTTCTTTTCTCCATCTTTAACAAGTTGAAAATACTCAATTACGTATTCAACAGTTTTTGGATAGAAAACACTCGCATTAAGTAAATCTCTCATCCCCTCTTCAATTCTCTTAGCGATTTCTATTTCTCCCTCTCTGGTAAGAAGATCAACTGTACCCATTTCTCGCATATACATTCTTACTGGATCAGTCGTTCGTCCTGTCTCATTTTCAACAGCAGCTAGTGCCTCTGCAGCTTGCTCAAGCGCAATATCATCAGAATTTTCTGATTCTGCAAGCATTAATGTGTCAGCATCAGGTGCTGTTTCGTGAACTTGAAGTCCTAGATCATTGATCATTCCGATAATTTCATCCACTTGATCAGGGTCAGATATGTCATCAGGCAAATGGTCATTTACGTCAGCATAGGTAAGATAGCCCTGCTCTCTGCCTTTTTCAATTAACTCAGCTATTCTTGAACCTTTTTTACTTAATTTATCCACGCGCCACTTACCTCTTTATGTTCCATATATGTAAGTATAGATTTGTAAAAATCAATCTTACTTTAAACTTAAATTTCTAATTAAATTTTGATCTTCTTCTGATATTTTATCTTTTTTTAGAATTAATTGTTGTAATTCTCTTTTCTCTGCTGAAGAAATTTCTTGCATATTATACTTATCTTTTAAAATTTCTTCTCTTTTTATTTCAGTTTTCATAATTAGATTTATACAATCATGAAGCATTTTTTCTGCATCTTCGTATGAAAGTTTCATTTCTGAAACTAGAGCTTCACCAAAAATACTCTTAATCTTATCGCTTTCAATTTTTTCAATAATCATTGAAGGTGCATGGTCTATATTTTCTTTAAAGATATGAGAAATATTTTTGACAAAATAAAATCTTGAATCACTTGGTAGTGAATGAAAAACAGCATCATTTGATAATTTAGGGTATTGAATAAGACAAATAAAAATGTTCAAAACTGATTTAATTAATATTGAATTTGAATTTTTTTTATCATCAACTTTTTTTATGATTGCTTTTCTTTGAGCTGAAACTTTGCCTTTAATTAATTTTCCAAAGTCTATGTCACATAAATTAGACATCTCTTTAATATATACTTCTTTTATTGTTTCATTTGTTATTTTCTTAACAAGAGGTAGTGCAAATTTTGCAACAGATGCTCTGCCCTCAATTGAAGATAAATCATCTTGACTTTTTACATTTTGAAAAAAATAATCTGAGAGATTTATTGAATTTTGTGCTAAATCTAAAAATGCATCTTTGCCTTTATCATTAATAAAGCTATCTGGATCAGATCCCGTCTCTAAAAAAATAAAATTAATTCTTGTATCCTCTCTAATGACTGAAAGAGCATTTTCCGCAGCTCTCCAAGATGCTTTTAATCCTGCATCATCTCCGTCAAATACTATATAAAGGGTGTTTGTATAATTTAATATTTTTCTTAGTTGTTCTTGAGTGAATGCTGTTCCTGATGAAGCAACAGCATTCTTGACATCATTTTGATATAAGCCTATGACATCCATATAACCTTCAACTAGAAAAATGGATTTGGGCCTTTTTTCTAAATTTCTTACCTCATATAAACCATATAATTCATATTTTTTTTTATAAGTTTGAGTTTCAGGTGAGTTCAGATACTTTGCCTGATCTTTTTTCTCCTCCAGTAACCTTCCACCAAATGCAATACAATCTCCTTTAACATTTCTAATTGGAAACATAAGCCTATCTCTAAATCTATCATAAAATTCTTTATCATTTCCTATTCCAAATAGACCTGAATCTTCTAATTCTGTTTCATCAAAACTTTGCTTAAGTTTTGAAAATAGGTTTGGTTTTTTGATTTTTGAGTAACCTAAATTAAAAATTTTTGCTGTTTCGCCTGAAATGCCTCTTTTTTTAAGATACTCAACAGCTTTTTTACCATCATCTGACTTTAGTTGTTCATAAAAAATTTCTGCAGCTTGATTATTAATTTTTGATGTATCTTTAGTTTCCGTAAAGCTTTCTTGTCTTGGAACTTCTAATCCAGTAAGTGAAGCTAAAAGCTCTACTGATTCAATAAAATCTAGGCCATCATATTTTCTAATAAAATGTATTGCATTTCCTGATTCTTTACATCCAAAACAATGAAAAGTGCCAGTTTCATCATATATTTTTAATGAAGCAGTTCTTTCTTCGCCTGATCCATGAAACGGACATTTTGCCCAATAAGCACCACCTCTTCTCTCAAGGTTGATTCTTCTTCCTATAACATCAACAATATTAACAGTTGTTAATAAACGATCTAAAAAGGAAGATGATATTGACATAACTATTTATTGAACCAGTTATCTATTAAAATTTTTGCAGCATAAGAGTCTACTTTTTTTATCTCAGAATTTTGCAGAATTTCTTTTGCTTCAAATGTTGTTAACCTTTCGTCAACATATTCACAACTAAGATTAGACAATCTCATTAGTCTTTTTCGAAAATTTTCAACATTAGCCATAATATCACTTTCTGTTCCATCCATATTTAAAGGTTTTCCTATAATTAAAATCCTCGGTTTCCACTCATCAATAGTATTTTTTATTTCATCCCAATTAGTTTTATTTTTTTTGTTAAAAACTACTTTTAAAGGTGATGCGGTTTTTGTCTCGGTATTACCAACTGCGATACCTATTTTTTTTGTTCCAAAATCAAAGGATAGAATATGCATTTAAACTCTTTTTGAAAAATTCCAGTCTCTAACAATTTCTAAAACATTGTAGTTTTTTAGCATCTCCGAGTTAAATGGTTCAAAAGGTGATGCTTTCTTTAAAATCTCTAATGCAATTTTATCAATTTTATTATTACCAGAAGAAATAAGAATTTTTGTATCAATTAAGTTTCCTGATGAATCAATTGTAACTAATATCTGAACACTGCCTTCAAGACCTTTTTTATCAATATTTAAAATATAATCATTACCAAGTGTCTCAACTTTTCGTTGCCATAAGTTTAGATAGTATGCTTCCTCATTTTTAAGCACAGAATTTGCATCTAGCTTTTTAATTTTGACGGTTTCATATGAATATTCAGATGATAAAGGTTTTATTTTTGATTCGTTTGATAGTGTGTTGAGTTCTTCTTTCAAGCTTGGTGATTTTTCACCAATAATATCTTTATCAGAGTTTGCAAATTTAACATTTATAATTTGTATGTTATTTGATTCTGTTTGATTACTGAAAGCTGAAAAAGTTATCCCAAATATTAAAAAAATATGAATTAGAATTGAGATAGTAAATGATTTATTAAATGTTAAGGCTCTTTTACTAGTCTTTATTGGTTTCGAAATTGAGTTCATAGTTTCTTCAAAAAATCTTTTAGGGGGTTGATGTTAGTCTCTTTATATACTTCTCTTACACAAGTTGGGCTAGTGATATTTATTTCGGTAAGATAGTTTCCTATAACATCAATTCCTGCAAAATTTACTCCAACTTGAACAAGAAATTCTCCTATTTTCTCGCCAATGATCTTTTGATGATTTGTAATATCTCTAACCTCACCTCTTCCACCGGCCGCCAGGTTACCCTTAAAACTGCCATCTCTAGGTATTCTTGCGAGAGTTTTCTCATATGGCACACCATTAAAAATAAAAATTCTATGGTCGCCATCATAAATTTCTTTGATAAAATTTTGAACAATAATCTGACGTTTCTCATCATGAGTAAGCTTTTTTAAAGTTTGTAAGCTTGTTTCATCTAACTTATCAATTTTATATATTGAATTACCCCCCATTCCGTTAAATGGCTTAATCACTATTGAATTATATTTATTAAAGAATGATTCTATCTTGGCTATATTTGATGAAATTAATGTATTCGGAATGTACTCTGGAAAATGCAAAGCAAATATTTTTTCATTATATTTTTTGAGAGCATGTGGACTGTTATATATTTTGGCGCCCTGAGACTCAGCAAGAGATAATAGATGAAGTGAATTTAAATAATTTTCATCAACAGGCGGGTCTTTTCGCATAATACAGTAGCTGAGCATATTTAATTTAATCTCTTGATTGTCTGCTGTTATAAGATCTAATTTATTTATGTTTTTAATTTGTGTTGCATTGGCGGAAACAATATTTTCTTTAACAAAAATATCATTGGTTTCACATTGAAATACGTCATATTTCATTTCTAAAAGAGTTTCCATCATAAAAATAGAAGTATCTTTTTCAATTTCTAAACTACTGATTGCATCAGTTATAATGAGTACTCTTTTATTCATGGTTCAATTTTAACAAAATGATTTTTAATTATCGAAGATACCATTATAGGCGCGGTCTCAGCTCTTAAAATATTATCACCAAGAAATCTTAATTTAATATTTTTAGAGTTAATTTCTTCAAGTTCTTCGTTTGAAAAGCCTGACTCTGGACCAGTAATCATTCCAACTGAATTATGTTCACCGATGTCGGTCTGACTAAATAATTTTTTTGCTTTTGTATCAAAAGAAAAAATAATATCGTGGTCTGAAATATTTTCTATAGCATTATGAATATTTCTATATAAATTGATCTTCGGCAAGTGATCATTTCCACATTGTTTACAAACATTAACGATAATTTCTTCTATTTTGATAACTATGTTTTCAAAATTCTTTTTTGCAAGACTTTGATCAATTAGATCAGGTTTATATATATGAAAACTATTAACACCAACTTCAGTAAGTTTTTGGATCATAAAATTGAAATTTACTCTTTTGATTAAAGGTGCTACAGCTGAAATTATTTTTACTGGTTGGTCTTGCTTAATTACTTTAGCAATCCTTTTTATACTGCATTTCTTTTTTGATATATTTAAAATTTCACATAGGGCTGAATAACCTTTACCATCAAATACGTTTATTTTAGCCCCAGGCTCTAATCTTAAAGATTTTAATAAATGTTTTGATTCAGACTCTTCCAATTCGAATATATCATTAGGCTGGCAAACTAAATTACTATAGACTCTGTGAATTCTCATTTAATTATTATATAGATAGGGTAAAAATATATGTCATCAATTAACATAATTTTTGTGAGACATGGCGAAGCAGCAAGTCCATGGCAGGATCATGATGATCCAGGATTGAGTAATTTAGGAAGAAAACAATCAAAAAAATTAATCAACAACAAGTTACTTAAATCGCTATCGGACTATGATTTCATTTCAAGCCCAAAAAAAAGAGCAATTGAAACCTCTTCGCCTTTATCAAGATTTTTCAAAAAAGAAGTGAAAATAAACCACAGTTTTACTGAAATTCCATCAAATAATATTGAAAAAAGTAAAAAAAACATCTGGTTAAAAAACATTGTGAAAATAGACAAAGTTGATCTTCCTTCAAATATCATTCAATGGAGTGAAAAAGTCTTCGAAGAAACTATTTCTTTTAAAAAAAATACAATCATATTTAGTCATTTTATGGTTTTAAATTCTCTTGTAAGCAAGTTAACAAAAAATAAAAGTATTTTATGCTACTACCCAGACTACACTTCGACACTTATCTTAAAGATTGAGAATGAGAGAATTACAAGCTTTAGTATTGATGGTGAAAAAAAAACACATATAAATCTTTAAAAATCTATTGAGCAATTTTTAAACAAATGTACACTTATTGTTCACCGACAAGAATATTAAAAATTGATAACTAAACCCAATTCATTCGATAGCTACTCTAAGAAACCTCTTAAAGAAGAAGTTAGAAAAGCAATGAAAAGATATTTTAATCAACTTGATCAAAAGAACATGCCAATAAATGTATATCAACTTGTTCAAAATGAAGTTGAGCCTCCATTGCTTTATGCGGTAATGAAATTTTCAAATAATAATCAATCAAAAGCGGCAAGAGTGCTTGGCATCAATAGAACAACTCTTAGGTCAAAATTAAAAAAATATAACATTACAAAATGAGTCTAGTAAAACCAAAAACAGCTTTAGTCAGTTTATCCGATAAGGCAAAAATCGATCAATTGGTTAATTTCTTAGTAAGTCAAAAAATTAAAATCTTATCAACTGGTGGAACTTTCAAAGAAATAAAAAAAATTACAGATGATGTAATTGAAGTTTCAGAATATACGGGATTCAAGGAAATCATGGGTGGCAGAGTAAAAACATTGCATCCAAAAATTCATGCTGGAATCTTGGCAAGGCGAGATACTGATATGGAAGTATTAAAAGAAAATAATTATGATGCAATAGATTTAGTAATTGTTAATTTATACCCCTTTAGTGAAACAGTTTCATCAAATTGCTCATTCGAAGAGGCTATTGAAAAAATTGATATCGGAGGTCCAACTATGATCAGAGCTGCGGCCAAAAATTTTAAAGATGTTACTGTAGTATGTGATCCTTCAGATTATTCAATCCTAATTGATGAATGGAAACAAAAAGGTGGTATTGGCTTAGATCTTAGAAAATCCTTTTCGAAAAAAGTTTTTTCGCTTATGTCAAACTATGACAAAACTATTGCGGACTATCTAAGTGATGGTACTGATTCCGTTCCAGATTTTCACATAAAAAAATCCCATTCTTTGAGATATGGTGAAAATCCTCACCAAAAATCAAAACTTTTAATATTCGATAATCTCAAAAATAAAAATATTGCTAATGCAGATATCTTGCAAGGAAAAGAATTGTCATATAACAACATTGTTGATGCAGATGCAGCTTGGGAATGTGTAAAAGAGTTCGAAAATCCAGCTTGTGTAATTGTTAAACATGCAAATCCATGTGGTGTTGCCGAGTATGATAATGTTTATGATTCGTATGATATGGCATTTAAAACTGACCCAACATCTGCGTTTGGAGGAGTTATAGCATTCAACAAAATCTTAGACCTTAAGACAGCATTAGAAATAAACAAAAGACAGTTTGTTGAACTAATTATTGCACCAGATTTTGATAAAGATGCAATTTCCGAACTCTCAACAAAAAAAAACATAAGGGTGCTTAAAGTAGATCTTACTAATGATGATCCCTATCCTGGAATGATTAAAAAAGTTTCTGGTGGAATTTTATTACAAGATGATGACAGAAGAGCTATTACAAGAAAAGAGCTTAAATGTGTTACAAACAGAAATCCTAATGAAGATGAACTTAAAGATTTAATGTTTGCTTGGAAAGTAGCAAAATTTGTTAAAAGTAATGCTATTGTTTATGCAAAAAATAAGCAAACTATTGGTATAGGCGCTGGTCAAATGAGTAGAGTAATAAGCGCTGAAATTGCAAATCTTAAAGCAAAGGAAGAAGGTTTAGATGTTCAAAATGCTTCAATGGCTTCAGACGCATTTTTTCCATTTCGAGATGGAATAGATAAAGCAGCCTCAAGTGGAATTACATCAATTATTCAACCAGGTGGCTCCATAAAAGATGAGGAAGTTATTAAAGCGGCAAATGAACATAATATAGCTATGTTATTCACAGGTATTAGGCATTTTAGGCATTGATGAAAGTTTTAATCATTGGATCAGGTGGAAGAGAACACGCTCTTGCATGGAAATGTGCTCAAGATGATATTGTAGAACATGTTTTTGTTTGTCCTGGTAATGCAGGTACACATTTAGAAAATAAGGTGAGTAATGTTGAGTTTGATTTAAATGAATTTAGCTCAATTGAAAAATTTTGTTTAATTGAAAAGATAGAACTAGTTATTATTGGTCCCGAGCAGCCTCTTGTAGATGGTTTAACTGATTATTTACAAAGCAAGAATATTAGAACATTTGGTCCATCTAAAAATGCAGCTCAATTGGAAGGCTCAAAAACCTTTTCGAAGGATTTTTTTGTGAAATACGGCATTCCAACTGCAAAATATAAATCTTTCGATAATTTTGATAATTCGATTCAATATCTTAATGAGATAACTTTTCCCATAGTTGTAAAGGCTGATGGTTTAGCAGCTGGTAAGGGAGTAATAATTTGCCATAATTTTACAGAAGCGAAACTTGCGTTAGATAGTATTTTCAATGATAAAGCTTTCGGAATTGCTGGCAATAGAGTTGTGGTGGAAGAATTTTTAAAAGGTGAGGAAGCTTCATTTATTGCCGTTGTTAGCAAAGATAAAATTATTCCTTTGGCTACAAGTCAAGATCATAAAGCTGTTGGAGATGGAGATAAGGGTTTAAATACTGGTGGAATGGGTGCATACTCGCCAGCCCCAATAGTAACAAAAAAAATTCACGAAAAAATTCTTAATGAAGTTATGTATCCAACTATGAATGGTTTAATTGAAGAAGGTTCGCCATACTTGGGATTTTTGTATGCAGGACTGATGATTAAAGATGGTCAAATTAAGGTTCTTGAGTTTAATTGCAGATTTGGAGATCCAGAAACGCAACCAATTTTGTTAAGACTAAATTCAAGCTTGGTAGAGCTTTGCAATGCAGCAATTGAAAATAAATTAGATACTTACTCAATTGAATGGACAGATAAACATTCTTGTGGAGTCGTAATTGCCTCAGAGGGATATCCTGAAAGCTATAAATCTAATAAAGCAGTTTCAATAAAAGAAAATGGAGATGAAGATTTAAAGCTTTTTCATGCAGGAACAAAATATGAGAATGGAGAAGTTCTTACTAGCGGAGGAAGAGTATTTTGCGCAACAGCATTAGGCAATGATTTGAAAGATGCCCAAAAAAACGCATATAATCTGGTAAATAATGTCAAATTTGAAGGTGCATTTTTCAGAAGTGACATTGGATTCAAAGGAATAAAATGAGTATTTTAAATAGTATATTTAATGAGCTTGATATTGCACTAAGAACTTTATCAGATAAAAAAACTGGAACTGATAGAGAATATCCACCAGTGTCAAAAGATAAAAATATTAAAGAGCTTTCAAAAAAAGAAAAAGATCTGTCTATTCAAATGATGAGAATAAATCATGCAGGAGAAGTTGCTGCACAAGCACTTTATCGAGGTCAAGCATTTGTTTGTAAAGATCCAAAAATAAAAGAGCATTTGATTCAAGCTGGTGAAGAAGAAACTGATCACTTAGTTTGGTGTAAAAAAAGGTTAGATGAACTTGGTGGTAATAGTTCAGTTTTAAATCCGTTGTGGTATGCGGGCTCTTTTGCCATTGGAGCCATTTTTGGCTCAATGGGAGAGAAAACAAGTCTTGGATTTGTTGAGGAAACAGAAAAACAGGTTGTTATACATTTACAAAAACATCTAGACAAAATATCAGAAAATGATAAAGAGACTATTGAGATTTTAAAGACTATGCAAGC
>CETK01068932.1_pt1 | contig 11866 bp, 10 predicted proteins | sample 361431 | NCBI WGS metagenome assembly CETK01 (sample SAMEA2622452, study PRJEB7988) | marine metagenome | biome: marine biome (ENVO:00000447); feature: surface water layer (ENVO:00002042); material: "saline water (ENVO:00002010), including plankton (ENVO:xxxxxxxx)" | depth 5 m | reverse complement strand
TCTATCTTAAAATCAATGAAAGGTGATAAGGGTGATAAAGGTGAAGAGGGGTTATCTAATCGTACAGGTGATTCTAATTATTTCCATCCTGATGATGGTGTTGTAAGGGGATATAGAAATTTAAATAATTTTACATATAGCAATAACTATTCAAATTCTGATGAAAAAACAAATAATGTTAATAATAAAACAAATAGTTCATTTGGTAATAATATACTAACTGATATTAAAAATAGTGGTATTAGTGGTGTAGCAGGCGGTATTGCTGATCTATTTACTGCTAATTTATTTGATTTTGATGGTAAAAATTTAAAACCAGAAAAGAAAAATCCTATGATAGATAAAGGTGAGAGTGTAACTACAAAAATGGTAGATGCATTGAATCGTATTAATACAAGACAAGTATCAATGAATATTTCTAAAAATAATTCTGGAAAAGGAAAAACATCAAAAATCAGTAGTGCACCTTCATCAAAATCATCTAAAATTTCTAGAGATACATCATTACAACCTAGTTTATGAATATTAATCAACCACTACAAATAGACAGTTTTGAGATAGAATCCTGTTTCATATATCCACATGAAGGTAAATCTCAAAAGGTTGCTATGGATGTTTCTTCTATAAAGCAATTTGAATATGCTGAGGGATTGATGCAAAAATATGTAACTGTAACGTTACAGATAGAAGATACAACTTCTAGTTTATTTGAATCAATTTATGGTATGGAAGAAATTGAAATAGTTGTGTTTGATAAATTTAGTGATAAAAGATTAGAATTTACAAGAAAATCTGCTAATGGATCTTTATTCATATATGAAGTTCATAGTAAAGATGTAAATGATACTATAAAAAGATTTGTACTTGAATTGTGTAGAGAAGATGCTTTAAATAATGCAGTAACTAAAATAGGTAAAAAATATACATCTGTTAGTGCTATTGAATTAGTTAAAGATGTTATAGAAAAAGAATTAAAATCAAAGAAACCAATAAATTTAGAAAATATATCAGATAGTTATAATAAAATAACATTTATACCACCAAACTCAAAACCATATGAATTATTAGTTTGGACAAGAAATAAATTTATATCTGTAGATCAAAAATCAACCAAAACTAATGGTGCTAATTGTAGTGCAGGTTATTTCTTTTGGGAAGGGTATGATACATATAATTTTCAATCATTTGATTCTCTTGCTACACAAGGTGGGCAAGCTGCTGCATACAGTACAGGAGATGGATCTGGAGGTATGGATGAAGCATTTAGATTGCAAGGAGTTAATTTTCCTAAAACATTAAACATGATGGAAAATTTTGATAAAGGATTTTACTCTGGAGAAATAGATTTCTTTGATATTACTGATTGTGAGGTAGATACATATAGGTATAATATTAAAGATAATTATGCAAAATGGGAGAAGGTTGCTGCACAGAAAGACCTTCCTGCCCTATATAAAGAGGCACTGTCCGACGTATCAACACGTACAATGGCAGTTGCTTATACTAAAGATCTGTTCTTAGGGTCTAATGAAGATAACACTGACGATAAGTTAATGTTTCTTGAGACCGTTGGGCAAGCAGTTAGTAGATTCGGTGTATTTACCAGTCAGGTTCTAACTGCTAGTTGTATGTCAAACTTAGAATTACGTGCTGGTAACATTATTTCAATAGAAATATACGGTGCAGATGGTGAAGTTGACAAGAACCAATCAGGACGTTATATTCTATTTGAGTTGCGTCACATTGGAACTGGTGCTACAATGAGAACAAATCTTACACTTGTAAGAGATTCTTTCGGAGTTTAAACAATTATGAAAAGTATAGAAGATCACATTCAGCATGATAAAGAGATCGCTAGTGATCCATTAGCAAATCCTGCTGCAAGAAGACATGCAAAAGAAGAGTTGCATGAACTAGAAGAGTATGTAGATCATCATAAAAAAGAGATTGAAGCAGGCGATCATCATGATCCAAATGCTTTAGAACTATTTTGCGATATGCATCCTGATGAACCTGAGTGCTTGATGTACGATGATTAATGGCAGTTGCTAATACACTAGAATCAAATTATTGGTTTGGAGCACAAGGCAATCGTCTTTGGGTTGGTCAAGTTGAGGGTGATGGTGCCATCGACATAGATCATGAAGATCTAATTGATAAACAGGAGAATAATAGAGTTAAAGTTAGAATCATGGGTTATCATGCTCGTGATAGACAAACTCTGCCACCCAAAGATTTACCTTGGGCAACTGTTATGATGCCTACTAATGCCCCACAATGGCATAAAAGTCAAGGTGCTATTCATGGACTAGGAATTGGTGCATGGGTCATTGGTACATTTATGGATGGAGAAAGTGCCCAACAACCATTGGTTTTTGGGTCTCTTGGTGTGGTTGAAAAAGGAAAAACTTATGGTGATGTTGCAGGTAATCTTGGTTTAAGTAATAATTATGAAGCACAACGTATAGATACTGTTGCTAATAATAAACCTGCAGGCGGTAAAGGTACAGTAGGACCATCAGGAAGAGGTTTAAGAACAGGTAAAAATAGTAATAATGACAGTCAACAATTAGATATAGAAAAGATTACATTTTCAGTATCAAATGGAAAATGTGGTCATAGACCAGAAGCAGAGTTTCAAAGAATACTTGGTGAATTATTTGACAGAAAACGTAGAAGTGATATAGTTGGAAACACTCTTGTAGATAAAGTAACTGGAAAAATATTTGATAAAGATGATTTAACTAGAGCATATGTTTCAAGATTACAAGCAGTTTCAAATGGTATATTAGGTGATATAAAACAGGTAATATTATATGAATTAAAGAAGTTCTTTCAAGATAATGTTATCACACCATTGACTACAGCATTAAATTTATCTCCAGAAAAGAATCCTACTGTTGTATTCAATGCTAGTGAAATATTTGATACATTCATGGATATCGTTAAATGTCTTTTTGATAATCTTGCTAAACAATTACTAGGTACTCTTACAGACATGGTAAATGATTTATTTGAAAATTTACTAAATGCTGGTTTTTGTGTTGCTAGAGATCTAACTGAATTATTAGTATCACAAATAGGTGATGGTATTCAATCTGCAATAGATGCAGTCAGTAATGCAGCGTCAATTATAGAATCAAAAGGAAGTTATGAGGTTGGTTTTTCAGATAAATTAGGAGACACATTATCACAATTTTGTAATATAGATATTTCTTGTTATACAGGAACTGGTGAGTATACTACTAAAGAAGGTGATAGACCAGATACAATGGTAACAGAATTGTTTAATAGAGTAGAATCATTTGGTGATAATCTTGTTCCAAATTTATTTGGTGATTCTGCTTTCTTTAAAGATATGGATAGCACTAGAATTAAAAATGGTGCCAAAGCGACTGATAGAGTTATTAATTGTTCTAAAGCAAATAGTACGTTAATACCTGCATTCCCTAGTACATTCTTTACTGGTTGGCAAGGAATTCCTGGTACTACTATTGAATCACCAAGAGGAATACCTGCAATTAATCATTTTGGAGAAGTAGTTGCTGTCAACGTTACTAATGGTGGTAATAATTTAAAAAGATCACCAAGTATTTCTATAATATCATATGCAGGTTATGGTGATGGTGCTACAGCAGAATCAAGAATTAAAGATGGAAAGGTTAAAGATGTAGTTATTACAAAAAATGGTGGGGGTTATCCATATTTTGATGGTTCTGTATCTAACAATCCTCTAAAACTTGACGATAATGGAGATCCATTATATGATGAAATGTATGGAATAGATGTAGAGAATCCTTATTGGATTGGTATCATCACTTTTGCTGAACCACCTGCAATATTTAATGCAGGATATGGTTTGACTGCAGGCACTAAAGTTTGTGTTAAAAAGGGTAAAAAGGAAACTGGTAATCCTGTTTTACCAGAATTTCATCCTATATTACATGATGGTAGATTGACTTCATTAAAGATTATTAAAGAGGGATTTGGGTTTACTGCTCAACCTGAGATATTTCTTTGTGGTGAAGGAGATATAGGTGGATTAAGATCTGCTGTAATTGTACCAGTAATTAATTATGTTCCTAGAAAAGATGCTGAAATTTACATCACAGATTACGCTGTATATAAAACCGTCATTGATTGTGTCGGTCATCCTGGAGATTAATAATGGCAATAGATCCTAAGACACAAGAGGTATTAAATTTTCTTGCCGAAAATAACGACGGTGGAGAAAAAAGGTATCCCTATAATAGGGTAACTCAATATTCTTGTGGACATAAAGTAGAATTTTATGAAGAGAAAGGTGAAGAGTATATTAATATAAGACATGGAACTACTGGGTCTTATATTAAGATGTATCCTACTGGTGACATACAAATTCATTCACCTGCTAGAGACGTAAACATAGTTGCTGCTAGACATATTCATGTTAAAACAGGTGAAGTTTTAGATACGGAACAAAAAGATGCTAGTGATAGATTTGTATTACATGTAATTGGTAATGCACACGTTGATGTTGAAGGTGATATGCACACTCATGTACGTGGTAATAGACATGATAAAGTAGATGGTTTATACACTCTTGATGTTGGTGATAAGTACATAGCAAACGCTGCAGAAGGTGGTCTTAATATTAGAGGAACATATCAAGTAGATGTAAACAAATACTTTTTAAATGGTGCTTATTTATTTCGTAATTTAAAAAAGGGTGGAGTCATGAAAGATTCCTTTGATGGAACATATATTATAGAACAAACAAGTAAAGGTGGAGTCCTCCAACTTAAGAGTGAAGGTGATATGCAAATAGATGTAAAGGGTCATTTGCGAACAACTGTTAAGAGTAATTCAATAAATGATATAACTGGTAAAGTTGAATGGAAAGTAGGTGGTGACAGGATTATTGGGGCACCAACTGCTCAATCGTTCGGTTCAATAGGAGCATCAACACCCTCCTTTAGCATTACTACACAATCTGGTAAAATAAATATATCAGCAGCAGGAGAGTTCGGGATGGATTGTGGAAGTAAGTCATTCTTTGATTCTAAAGGAAACATGACCCACAAAGCACCTCGTATTGACCTTAATCCTTGACATACAATTTAATTTGTGTTACAGTTAACTCTGTTGCTTATAAGCAATGGAAACAGACGAATTTGTATCACGAGTTATCGTTAGCATACCTGCTAGAAAATTTACTGTCCTTTCTAACAAAGGGAAAGTATTAAAGGTCAATTGTGACACTCCGAAGCAATTTCAAGATGTTCTTGCTGTCTGTAAAGAGACACAAGATATTATTGAGTTGGAGTTCGAGTACTAATGACCAATGTGGGAATTCAAGGTAAGATGTGAGTACAAATACGTAGATACTCAAGGAATATGCCTCGTCTATAATATAAATGGTATGGATTTTACCTTCGATTATATTACAGACGAAGAAAAAGAAGATCAATTAGTAGTTGCTGTAGCACTATCTGAACCTTCTGTTACCCTAGAAACGATTACTAAAAATAGCGAATACTTAATGGATGAAGAACTTCATCCACTATTATTTCCTGTAAATATCGACAAGTACTCAATTCTACCCGAAGAAGTTTACTAAACAATTTATGACAAGATTAGACGGTTATGATTATGACCTATTAATAGGTGCTGTTGAATACACATCAATAAGATTAAATCACGATAAAGATTTCTTAAATGACATGGAATTACTATTGGACAAATTAAAGAAATCACGTCCATTATTACCAGAAAGATTTACATGAAAAGTGACACATTATTAAGAATTTACCTTGCTGTAAAAACTAAAAAAAGAATTGTAAAATTTAATTACCCTCCTGTTCGCAAAAGTTACAACATTAATACTTATGGGTAACTAGGCATAAATTTTTGTTAAAGAACCTTAATTTTGATCCTATAAAAATCTAAATAATAGTAGAATTAAGGAAAACAAGATGCATTAAATCTCGTATATTATGCTGTATTTAAGGAGGAAAACTATGCATAACATAATGTCACGGAATCAATTAGCAAATTGGAATCATTTTGAGACAAACACTGATAGTAAAACTAGGAACGAATCAATGAATGATTACTATAACTGTTTGATAACGTGTGAAAGTGAAGGTCAAAGTACACGAATGTGCAAAGAAATGCTAAAGTAAAATCAAGGGGGTTGTCAAACCCCCTTTTTTGTTGTATAATAAATTTATGAAAGATTTAGTTCTATTTGGTGATTGTAGGAAAACTTTACCTGCATTTATAGATGAAGCAAGGATGTGTGTAACTTCACCTCCTTACTATGGTTTACGTGATTATGGTACAGCAACATGGATAGGGGGAGACCCTAATTGTAATCATAGAAGAGATACTAAAGTTATACCTGAGAACTGTATTACTGGTCATAAAAACCATGATAAGATGTCAGGAGTTGGAGATGCAATATATAAAACAACATGTCCTAAATGTGGTGCAGTCAGACAAGACAATCAAATTGGATTGGAGCAAACACCAGAGGAATATGTTGAGGAAATGGTTAAAGTATTCAGATTAGTAAGAGATAATCTTACTGATGATGGCACATTATGGTTAAACATAGGAGATAGTTATTATAACTATCGTAGTGATGGTAATTATCCAAAACAAACAGTATCTAAAACTAGACAGGATTTACCACAAAGTACACCAGTAAGGGGTAATAAACTACAAGGATTAAAAAGTAAGGATCTTATTGGAATTCCTTGGATGTTAGCATTTGCATTACGTGCAGATGGGTGGTATCTACGTCAGGACATTATATGGCACAAACCAAATCCAATGCCAGAGAGTGTTAAAGATAGATGCACAAAAGCACACGAATACTTATTTTTGTTTAGCAAGAATAAAAATTACTACTACAACAATGAAGCAATCAAAGAACCTGCAAAAGATTGGGGAACAAGAGACAGAACCAATGGAAAGTACCACAATGAAGGAACGGGACTTTCACCACATACAGGACTTACTAAAAGTTATCCAACAAAGAATAAACGTTCTGTCTGGTCGGTAACAGTCAAACCATATAAAGAAGCACACTTTGCTACATTTCCACCTGACTTGATTGAACCATGTATATTAGCAGGTTCTGAAAAGGGAGATATAATTCTTGATCCATTTATGGGATCTGGAACCACTGCTATGGTGGCAAAGAAACATGGTAGACATTACATAGGTTGTGAATTAAATGAAAATTATAAAGATCTAATACATAATAGAGTTCCAGATCCAGAAATTGAAAAACAAACAGGATTAGCAGACCTTTTCATATAATTTTTGTGTTATAAATACTTTCAAGGAATATAATCACGTGTCATAATAGGATTACTCGATGGCATTAACACGCTTACAAAATATTATATCGTCCGTAGAAGGAAGGATTCTCTATGTAAATCCAGATGACTTTGACGCTACAGATGCAATTGATAATAAAGGAAATTCACCAATAAGACCGTTTAAGTCCATTGCAAGAGCAGTTCTTGAAGTGGCAAGGTATTCTTATGTCAGTGCTGGTAACGCTGATGATAAGTTTGATCAATTTACTATACTTCTATATCCTGGCGATCATATTGTAGATAATAGACCTGGTACTGATGCATATGCAATTAATGCAGGTAATTATGTTGCAGGTGTTGGAACGTTCACAGATACACCACAACCAGGTAATTATGGTTGGAATGCAGCAACAAAGCAATATGATGAACTATACAAGATAACAAATGCCCCTAGAGGTGGATTAATCATACCTAGAGGTACTTCTATAATTGGTTTAGATTTAAGAAAGACAAAAATAAGACCAAAATATGTTCCTTCTGGTGGTACAAATACTGCACCTACTGAAGTAACACTTAACTATACTGCAGATCCAAATAATCTTAGTCAAATTACAATAGATCAGGTTGCTATAGGTGGAACTCCTACAGATATTAATGATCTTATATTAGAATCGGCATTTGAAAAAGGTGTATTAGGACCTAAGTTTTTCACTCCAACAGGTGCTGCATATACTGCATCTACTGGTGATTTAGTTCTTGATTTAGGTAATGGGCATGGATTAACTGTTAATGATTTTATAAAAATAAACACCAATTCATTGACATATGAATGTTCAATGGATGGTAATAGTCAAAGAAAAACATATCCACGTCCATCTGATCCATATGCTAACACACAAATACCTGTTGATTCAATCACAAATAGTACTATTACAGTTAATGTAGGTCCATCACCAAACATTCAACATAATGTAACTAATGCCACATATAGTGCTACGACTGGTATTATGCAAGTTAATATCGGTTCTGGTCATGGTATTTCTACTGGTGAAACTGTTAAGATTGCAGATAATTCAATGAGATTTACCTGTGATATGGATAATACAAATGATGTAAAAACATATCCAAGAAATTTAATTAAAACTTTTACTGCAAGTGATGCCTCTTATGATCCAAATACAGGTATAGTAACTATAACTGTCAATAACCATGGTATGGATGATGGGTCATGGGTTAAGATTGCTGATAATTCATTGACATTCAGTTGTGGATTTGGTGGTGCTACAGGTGCTGCTGCTGAGAAATCATATCCACGTTCAACTGACCCAATTAGTGGGCATTGGATACCAGTTTCTAATACTACAACAAATACTTTTGATATTCAAAGTTTACATGATATTCCATCTACAAACTTAGATCCACATTCATTCGTATCTGCTGTAGCAGACGGTATAACACATAAAGTAGACAGATCATTTGATTCTCCAGTAGAAGTTGTTGGTGCTGATGATAATGCAGGTACAATTGATTTACAAGTTGGTAAATCACCTATAGTTAATTGGGATGTTACTGACGCTGATTTTAGTCATACTAATGGTGATTTAGAACTTACTATTGGTGCTCATGATTTTGCAATTGGTCAACATATAAAACTGGCAGATAATTCATTATCATTTGAATGTACATTAAATCCTGGTGTAGCTAAAACATATCCTCGTGCTTCTGGAGAGGGTGCTAATGCAGGTACTCCTGATTATGCTTATCAGAAATCTTTAGAAATTACTGCAGTTACTGCAACTACTATTACTGTCAATGCCACTGGTGGTGGTCCTATTAGTCAAGGTGGTGCTCACACATATGTCGGTGGTACAGCATCTAACGCTGTGATTGCAGGTGGTAATTATAATCATGTATGGCAAGTTGGATATACAGCAACTAACGCTATTACAAGTGGTGGTGATTATGTACATACTTTCATTTCTGCTCTTAATGATTCAGTTGTAGCAGAAACAGGAATTGTTGTTATTGAACCAGGTACAAAGATCAGTAGTATTGATACTCAACTAGGTTCTTCAACTATTAAAGTTAATCTATCTAAACCTCATGCTTATACATCTGCAAATGGTTATTCAACTAATACTTCTGAAACAGGTAAGATAGTTAAAATACCTTATGAGGATGATAACTCTCGTGCTGCATTGTTTAGAATTACTGGTGGTTGTTACTTCTGGCAATTTACTATGTTGGACGGTGATCCCGTTGGTATCTACAATACAAGTACAGTAGAACCACAATCATCTTGGCCAGGTTTAGTAAGTCCAGTAAGATCACATACTAAACTTACTATCTTTGAATTTGCATCACAGCATGACCTGTTCCATTTTTATAGAAAAGTTGCTGATTCAATTACTTTAATAAACGCTGAGAAGATTGAACCTAAGATACAAGAGAACAGAATTGTTGGTGCTCTTGGAGATCAAGTTAATATTCTATCTGTATCAAGAAATTCAAATATTGTTACTGTTACATTAGAAGAAGAATTAAATCTTACTGCAAATAACTTTGTGGTAATTGCTGGTGATATTACTGGAAATGCAGGCATTAACCCATATTATGTTGGAGAAAAAGAAGTAAGTTCTGTAATAACTAAAACACAATTTACATTCCAATTAACACCATCAGATGAAGGTGGTTTAAATTCACTAGAAGTAGACCAAGATGTTAACACTGCTAACTGGCAAGTTACATATACACCTACTGGATCTACTGCACAGGTAGAGATTGATACTGTTGAATCTGCTTCACCATACATCTTTAATATATCACTACGTTCTACTTATGGTACATGTGGTATGCATGCTGATGGATCACGTGCATCTGGATTTAAATCTATGGTGGTTGCACAGTATACAGGTATATCACTACAAAAAGATGATGGTGCATTCTTAAAATATAGTGAAGGTAGTGGTGTCTATTCTAATGATGGTACAACTGCATACCATACAGATATTAATGCAGTATATAATCCGTTACAAAGAAGTTATCATGTAAAGGCATCTAATCGTGCTGTTATACAGGCGGTATCAGTATTTGCTGTTGGTTTTGCTGATCACTTTATTGCTGAAGATGGTGGTGACATGTCTGTTACCAACTCTAACTCTAACTTCGGTTCAAACGCTATGCGTTCTATCGGATTTAGTGATGTAGCATTTAATAAAGATGCTTTAGGTGAAATAACACACATAATTCCCCCTAGAAATATTGAGTCAACTGATACTAATTTCTACTGGGAATCTATTGATACACAAGCAACAACAAACTCTAGAATATACTTAACTGGAAGAACAGATCCTGCAACAATCACTGCAGGCGGTAGTAAATTTAAAAATATTCCAGGCGTTAACATTCAGCAAACTGTAGGTGGTGTTACATGGGAATTAGGACAAACTAATGGCGTTATTACAAGTATAATAAGTTATAGTGGATTAGGAACATCTAATTTACAACCAGGCGATGTAATTACTATTGATGCCCCTAGTCAATATCAGGATTCTAGTTCACCTGGTTTACCATGTACATTGACTGTTGGTGGATCATTAACCACAAAAGCAGGTAAATTTACTGTTGGTGGTAGAACAAAAAATAAAGATGGAAGTACAGTAAAAGATAAGATATATGTTCCATTATATGTAAGTGGTTCATCATCAACATCTGAACAATTTGCAGAGATTGATCCTAACAATTCACCACAAGGGAATATATTTGATTATGATGTCTCTACTACACAATGGTATGTAAATGTTTCAGTTGGTTCTAATAGTATATTCAATACAATAAATGGTAATCCTAGTAAATATGGTCCTAGTGGTATTCTGTCAACTCCTAGTTCTTACCTTAAGAGAATTGTAGATGAAAGAGTTGATAATGATAAGATATACAGATTACGTTATGTAACTAAGAGAGATCAAAGCACAGGTATATTACCATCATTCCCACAAACAGGTTATGTACTACAAGTTAAGAAAGGAAGTGGAATACCTGGTATAGGTGATAGATTTACTGATGGTGCTAACTTACTATTACTTAATAAGAGATTCCTTGCATGGGAAACTGTTGCAAGATATAAGGCAGCAAACCCAACATACACTGTACCTGATGTAAACGGTGATGGTGGTGATTGGAATTGTCAAGATGATATTATCAGTATTGTAGATGCTGTAGCGTATAACTTACGATACGGTGGTAATACTGAAGTATATGATGCTGCAAATCTTTATAATAATCTAATAGCTGGACAATACTTAGGATCAAGAGATGTCATCGTTGATATGATTGACACATATCTAAGACCTCTTATGCAGAGTGTGATTTATAACACAGCAGTATCAGGTGCTATATTAAATAGAAATCCAGCAAATACAGCAAACATATATTTTGATCAAGTTACTATAAACAATCCTGCAAATCTTAACTATACTCAAGGTACTTGTGCTAACGTAAGAAACTCTTCTTATACATTATTGAATATTATCACAACTGCATTAGGAACTGATGCA
>CETK01056237.1_pt1 | contig 11869 bp, 12 predicted proteins | sample 361431 | NCBI WGS metagenome assembly CETK01 (sample SAMEA2622452, study PRJEB7988) | marine metagenome | biome: marine biome (ENVO:00000447); feature: surface water layer (ENVO:00002042); material: "saline water (ENVO:00002010), including plankton (ENVO:xxxxxxxx)" | depth 5 m | reverse complement strand
GAAGAATTTGAGCAAGAATTAAAAAAACTATCGAGATCTCAAGGAAGGATTTTAATAAAATTAGTTCATAGACAAACTGGTATTACAATCTTTGAGCTTATAAAAGAACTAAGAACTGGACTCAAAGCTTTCTTTTATCAAACAACAGCCTCTTTGTTTAAACTATCATTAAAAGAAAAATACAATCCCGAAGATATCTTAGAAGATTATCTTATTGAAGATATATTACAACGGGCTTTTTCAGAAAAATATTTAGTTGAACAAAATGCAAAAATTGATTATGATTTAGATTCTTTGTATTCAATATGGAATACTAAAAGATGAGAAACTTTTAAATATTATGAAAGAAATTTTTCAAATGTCGGCTAAAACATTTTATGGTTTTGAGGATATATTATGTGAAGAGCTAAAAAAAATTGATGCTATTGATGTTTTTAAATCCAACAGGATAGTTCATTTTAAGGGTAATAAAGAAATAATGTACAAAGCAAATTTATGTTTACGTACCGCATTAAAAATATTGCTCCCCATTGCTAAGAGAAAAGTTTCAAATTATGAATCACTTTATAAATTTTCATTTGATTTTGAATGGGAGAAATATTTTGATAAAGATTCTTCATTTTATATAAATAGTGTATGTTTTGGGAAGGATTTCACCCATTCTTTATATGCATCGCAAAGAGTCAAAGATGGGATAGTAGATAGATTTAGAAAATCAAAAGGTTCAAGACCGATGGTTGATAAATCTAATCCAGATATATATATAGATGTACATATAGATAAAAAATTATGTACTTTTTCTTTAAATAGTTCAGGAAGAAATTTAAATCAACGGGGATATAGAAAAAAAAATACTGAGGCACCCTTAAATGAGGTTTTAGCTGCTGGGTTAATTTTACTTTCAAAATGGAACAAGAAAGATGACTTTTTAGATCCTATGTGTGGAGGTGGTACATTTTTATTTGAGGCGTGTATGATTGCTAAAAATATTCCACCAAATTTATACAGAAAAAGCTTTGCTTTTAAAAAATGGAATGACTGGGATCAAGATTTGTTTATTAACATTTTAAAATATTTAACGAAGAAAGTAAAAGACACTAACCCGAGTATACTTGGATTTGAAAAGTCTAACAACACCTTTAAGAAATTAAACTACAATATTAAAAACTCCAACTTATCAGATTTTATCTCAGTTTCAAATATCGATTTTTTTGACTCTGAAAAGGAAAGCAAAAAAAATCTCCATGTTTTAATCAATCCTCCATATGGGGTAAGAATTGGAAAGGAGTTAGATAAAATTTATAGTGTGATTGGAGATACCCTTAAACAAAAATACCATAACACTAATGCATGGATTATTTCTTCAAATTTTGAGGCAATTAAGAGAATTGGTTTAAAACCTTCAAAAAAGTTTAAAATTTATAACGGAAAATTAGAATCTAAATTTTTGAAATATGAAATCTATGAGGGGTCAAAAAAGACTAAAAATTAAATCCTATTTTTCTTAATTGAAAACGGAAACCTATAGTTTAAGGTGTAATTAAAGCTTGCTCCAAATCTATTGTCATCCACTATTTTATTAAACCCAGGAGCATATAAGTTTCCAAAGTTTTCGGGTTGAGAGTTATTTAATAATCTATGAAGCCTGATGCTTGCTCCAATGTAAAAGTTTTTGAATACTTCTACTTTAGTTCCAAATAGTACTTCGACCCAATTTGAATTTATTTGTTCTCTTTTTCCTATTAAACCACCATCTTTAATTATAGCCCTCTCAAAGTATGAGTTTTTGATATCAACAGCACTATAATTTTCATACAAAACGTATTCATTTACCTTGTGTGAATGAATACTATTTGATATACGAATACCAACAAAAAGGGAATTATCCATTCCTTTCCAATTATTAAAAAAATTATAATCGACTCCTAATTTGATATAAGAGCCATTTGTGGTAAAATTTATTTGTTCTGTTTGTTGAGTTTTTTTTTCACTTCCTAATTCTGCTGCTATGAAAATTCTTCTATTTATTTTTAAATCTCCAACAATTTCAAGCCCCTGAAAATTGTCATCTAAATTGGTTTTTAATGGTTTAGAAATATCAACACCTAGCCTGAGTGAAAAAATTTTTAAATCATTCTCCTTGTTAATTGACAAACTATCTTGGGACAAAACATTACCCGTGTTTAGAATGCTAATGATAAATAGCCAAATGCGCTTGATTTTCATTTTTTATAGTATCATTTAAAATTTTAAAACCTAAGAACATACCCTCTTTGTCAAGAATTTCAAGAGCAGGGTTTGTGAATATTAGATTAGATAAAAAACCACAGGCTCTATTAACGAAGTAGTCCTCCCTTTTGTAATTAAATTTTAGTGTACCTACCTTTCCTTTATTATTTAAATCATCATGGTATGTGAAATTGTAAATAGTTGAACTAGAAATTAATCTTAATGGTATGCCTAGAGAATCTCCAGAAAAAACAACATAATCTTCGTCTTCACCTAAAGCTTTTATTGTCACATTTGACAATGGTTTTGGTGTCATTTTTTCATTTTGGTCAAAAAATCTGATGATTAATCTTGGTGTTCCAGGAGTTCCCTCCAAACATATATCATCTTTTTCACATTTTAAAATAAATATAATAAGTGGCAAATAAAATAATATTCTTTTAAACATTAATTATTTTTTTTAAAAGTACTACATTCTCGACATGATTTGTTTGAGGGAACATGTCTACTGTTTGAAGTTTTGAAACTTCATATTTTTTTCCAAATATGACCAAATCTCTGGCTAGTGTTGAACTGTTACAACTTACATAAACAATTTTTTTTGGTTGTATATCAATAATTTTTTCAATTACTTTTTTATCAATTCCTTCTCTAGGTGGATTTACAATTAAAATGGATGGTTTACCATTTTCTTTAATAAAATAATCTGTAAAAATATCTTTCATTTCACCAGCAAAATATTTTGTGTTTGAAAGATTATTTAATTTAGAATTTTCAGTTGCATAATTGATTGAATCTTCAACTATATCGATTCCAACAACTATTTTAACATTCTTTGATATTATTTGACCAATAGTCCCAATACCAGTATACAAATCATAAAGTATGTCATTTTTATTCGGGTTTAAAAACTTTTTTACTAAATAAAAAAGTTTTTCGGCTTGTGCAGAGTTGGTTTGAAAAAAAGTTTTAGCAGAAATTTTAAATCTTAACCCACATATCTTTTCAATTATGTAATTTTTACCATGAAATAAATTTATTTTTTGATCATAAATTGAGTCATTTGGCTTTATATTTATTACATAAAGTAAAGAATTTATACTTTTAAATTTATTTTTTAAAAAATTTAAAAGTTTGTGATTTAAAACACTTTGATATCTAAATTGCAATAAAACCATTATTTTCTTAGTTGATGTGATTTTAATGATTAAGTTTTTAAGCAATCCTTTATTTTTATATGGATCATAAAAATCTATTTCGTTTTCAATTGCAAATTTTTTAATTTCGTTTCTAATTGTATTTGAAATATCCTCTTGAAGATGACATTTTTTTATATCAACAACTTTGTCCCATCTTCCTTTTTTATGTAATCCTAAAGCCTCCCTTGTAAATTTTTTTCCAGATTTTATTTCGGATTCAGAAAGCCATCGTGTGTTAGAAAATGAATACTCCATTTTGTTTCTGTAATAATATGTCTTTTCACTTGCAAGAATTGGTAGAACTGATTTAGGTCTTATATTTCCTATCCTAAATAAATTTTCATGAACTTTTCTTTCCTTATAATAAAGTTGTGATTTGTAACTCATGTTTTGCCATTTACAACCCCCACAAACCCCAAAATGCTCACAAATCGGCTTTATTCTCTCTTTAGATTTTAAATTAAATTTTAATATTTTTCCAATAAACGTTCCCTTTCTTTTCCTTTTTATAATAACATCCACGACATCTCCAGGGACAGCATTTTCTAAAAAAACGATTTCACCTGATTTTGATTTTGCCACCGATTTTCCTTTATCAGCGATGTCTATTACTTCACAGTTTTCAAGTATTTTATTTGAACTTATCTTCGACAATTAACTAAATTATATTTTTTTACTTTTCCTTTAATTGCAAAGTTAGTTTTTTATAAATGAAATATTTGTAAATTAGAAATTCAACTATAAATTACAATTTTGGATCATTTTTATACTTCAATTGAAGCCAAATATTTTGAGTTAGAAAAAACTTTCGGTGCTCATAACTACCGCCCTCTTCCAGTTGTTTTACAAAGAGGATTAGGTCCGTTTCTCTGGGACTTGAATAATAAAAAATATTTTGACTTTTTATCAGCGTATTCGTCTGTAAATCAAGGCCATTGTCACCCAGAAATATTGAAAGCCTTATTTAATCAAGCATCAAAACTCACATTAACCTCCAGAGCTTTTTACAATAATACTCTTGGCGAATTTGAGGAGTTCGTTTGTACTATGTTTGATTATGATAAAGTTCTACCAATGAATTCTGGAGTTGAAGCTGCTGAATCCGCAGTAAAACTAGCAAGAAAATGGGGGTATCAAAAAAAAAAGTTAAAAAAAATAATGCTAAAATAATTTTTCCCAAAAATAATTTTTGGGGTAGATCTATAGCTGCAATTTCGAGTTCTACGAATCCACTTGCGTATGATAATTTTGGTCCTTTGTTGTGTGGTTTTGAAACTGTCCCATATGATAATTTAAATTTATTGGAATCAAAATTAAAAAATCCAGATTGTGTTGCATTCATGTTGGAACCTATACAAGGTGAAGCAGGTATTGTTGTTCCATCTAACGGATACCTTTCAAATGTAAAGTACTTGTGCAATAAGTATAATGTTCTATTCATTGCTGATGAGATACAAACTGGTCTCGGACGGACAGGAAAAATATTAGCAACGGATTATGAAGATGCAAAGCCAGATATATTGGTACTAGGTAAAGCATTATCAGGTGGTTTAATGCCAATCTCAGCTGTCCTTTCTAACAATGAAGTAATGTTATGTCTCCAGCCAGGAGAGCATGGTTCAACCTTCGGAGGGAACCCGCTCTCTGCTAAAGTCGCTAAAAAATCATTAGAAGTGATAATTAACGAAAAGTTAGCTGAAAATGCGTTCAAATTAGGCGATTTATTTAGAAAAAAATTAAATGATTATATCTCAGGAAGTAAAATTGTAAAATTAATTAGAGGCAAAGGGTTGTTAAATGGTATGGTCATAAAGGATAATAGTATGGAAAATTTAGCTTGGGAAATTTGTATTGATTTGATGAAAAACGGCATTCTGGCTAAACCTACAAATAAAAATGTTATTAGATTTGCACCTCCTTTAGTAATAAATAAATCTCAAATTAAAGAAGCTATCACGATTATAAAGTCAACTTTAATTAAATTTGAAAATAAATATTAAAATGCAAATTTATTTTGACAATGCCGCTACATCCCCTCTTAGAAAAGAAGTAATAGAATCTATTAATGAGGTATTGTTAGAAACTTACGGTAATCCATCTTCGAATCATTCTTTTGGAAGAAGAGCAAAAAATTTAATTGAAAATTCAAGAAAAATAATTTCATCTGTATTAAATGTAACTCCACAAGAAATTATTTTCACCTCTGGAGGAACAGAATCCGATAACATGGTATTGAGGTCAGCAGTAGAAGATTTAGATGTCAAAACTATTATTAGTACTAAAATAGAGCACCATGCAATTTTACATGCATTAGATTATTTAGAAAAGAAGAATGTCTCTATAGTTTACCTCCCAGTTGATAAAAATGGAGAGATTAAATACCAAGATTTAGATAAAGCTTTATCATCTGATGATTCTAAAAAATTAGTTTCATTGATGCATGTTAACAACGAAATTGGTAACATGATTGATTTAGGCCATATATCAAAAATGTGTCAATCTAAAGGATCCTTATTACATACTGATGCGGTCCAAAGTATAGGTCATTATAAAATTGACTTAAATGAAATAAAGGTCGACTTTTTGTCAGCTGCAGCACATAAATTTCATGGCCCTAAAGGGGTTGGCTTCTCTTTTATAAGAAAAAACTCCGGTTTAAATCCTTTTATTCTTGGTGGTTCTCAGGAAAGAGGTCTTCGTGCTGGAACAGAATCTGTACACAATATAGTTGGAATGTCCAAAGCACTGGAATTAGCGTATAAAAATTTAGAATTTGAAAGTAAATATATAAGAAATTTAAAAAAATACGCAATCTTAAAAATAAACGAATTCTTACCAGAATCTCATTTTAACGGAAATTGTGACAAAGATGATAAAAGTGCCTATAACCTAATTAATGTAAACTTGCCTGTAAGCTCCGAAAAAAAAGATCTTTTGGACTTTCAATTGGATTTAAAGGGAATTGCCTGTTCAAAGGGAAGCGCATGCCAATCTGGAAGCGCAAAAGGCTCTCACGTATTAGACCTAGTAGTACCAAAAAAACTCAAAAATAGACCTTCTCTTCGGTTTTCCTTTTCTTCATTTAATACTAAAGATGAAATTGATTTTCTTATTGAAACAATTAGAGAATTTATTTAGAATTTTATCTGTAAACAGTAGCTTCAAATTCTTTTACATTTCCAACTATATCCTCTACAATCAAGTTGAATTTTAGTTTGGTTTCATTAAATTCTAGGTCATTAAAGTCAAAAAATAAAAGTTTCCTCTTTGGTTCGTATTCCATTAAGATCCACTTTCCATTAATATACGCAGTATATTTTTTTATTCCTGATAGATTGTCACCTACTCTTATTTTTAGTTTTGATAGGCTTTTGACCCAAGCTCCATTTTTGAAATTTAATGGTTTTACCCATGGGGATTTGGTATCTTTAGTTAAAAAATATTTTCCCCCTGATATAGTTTTTGCAGTAATTGCACTACCGTTTTTTTTTCCAAGAACATATTGAATTTTATTTTTTCCTCCAAAATTTAACTTTCCAATACATATTTGCCTTAGACTAGTTGAATCCAAATTTTTGGGTAGTATAAATTCTAATGTGAGACCCTTCTTAGGAGCTTTTGTAAATTTTTCAATCATTAAAGTATCTAACTTGTACTCAAAATTTAAATTAGTAGGTTCATAGAATGCATTTTTTGGGATTTTTAAATTTAATAATTCGTACTTTACATTATACTCTTGGTTTGGCTGGTATTGTTTATCTTTAAAAGCACTTTTTGGAAAGTATAAATCATCTTCTTGACTATCACCAACTAAAATCATCTTAACGATGCTCATATTTTTATTAAAATCTTCAAAACGTACTTCAACATCGTAAATAGAATCTTTTAATACTTTAAAAAGTCCACTTTTAAAATCTTTTTCCAGAAAACTAAATTTTGCTTCTACAGTTTGAAACATTTTTTTTATCCTGATTTTGTCAATGTTAAAGGCTTCATAATCAATTAGTAAGTCAATTTTTTTACCGTCAGAAAAAATTAATTCATCAAAACTGTATGAAAATTTTTTTTCCCCGTTAATAATAAGCTCTCTTTTGTAAATCCCGTTTCTGTTGTATGATGAATTTTGTTTGTCATATCCACTATAACCTACCCCAAATATTCCATTAGTTTTTATCGTATCAATGACGTTGTATATGTTTTTATTTTTTATTAGTTCTATTCTTTTTCTTTTGGATTTTTGTTCTCTTAAAAATTTATAAATGTATATGCTTTGAATTGTTGGAGGTATTGTATCTAAAACAAAAACTCCATATTTCAAAGGGTTTAATGGTTTTTCATCCTTAGTTTTCCTTAATTCAAAATGTAAATGAGGACCACTAGACCCACCAGTATTTCCAGAAAATCCAATGATTTCTAACTTTTTTATCTCAATTTCTCCTACAGAAAAAAATTTTTCAATTTCAAACCTTTTTTTATCATATTGGATTTCTTTAATGATTTTTTCAATTTTTGGTGAAAATCTTTTAAGATGAGCATAAACAGATGTTGTCCCATCATAGTGTCTTATGTATAGTACTTTTCCGTATCCTGAAGTAGAAACTTTTACTCTTACTAAATCTCCGTCTTTTATTGCTTTGACTCTGAGTCCCTCTTTCCCTTGTGTCTTTATATCAATACCTGTATGTAAATGGGTTTTTCTAAATTCTCCAAAGGTTCCTGATAAAAGAATTGGAATTTCAATAGGACTGTAATTCTCTTGAGAAAATAATTTATTTATACAGATTAAGATTATTAAAATTATTATAGATAACAATCTCATAAATTTCAATATATATCTAAAATTTAAATTATTAAATTATAAATTATATTTTTTTACATTTTTAATTAACTAAGTAATTAAAATTATCACATGAATTTTAAATTTCGTTTGTTACCCAAGGTATATGTTTTTACAAAAAATCTAGATTTTAATAAACATTCGTTTTTGTTCCTAAATGAAACCAATTATAGTACATCGATTATTGAGAAAAGTAAAGCGATTAAATTCAAAATAGACTACACTTTTGAATCTAGATGTGTAAAGCTTTTATCAAAAACAAAATTGACAGATGTTGGTATTTCATCAAAAGTCACATCTATTCTAGCATCAAATAGTATCCCATGCAATATTATTTCAGGTTATGAAAATGATTATTTTTTTGTCCCTTCTAAAGATAGTTTAAAAGCCTTTCAAATTTTAAGTTCTTTGTCTTGACTTAATTTAGTTTTGATTTCATAAAATGAAATTCGCTAACTTTATTGTTAAGATTAATGAATAATGAATAATTCGAAGGAACAGGTTGTAGAAATTGAAAAAAACGTTATACTACTTTTAAACAAATTAAAAGACAATTATCATTTAATTCAATCCTTACAATCAAAATTAAAAGAATTAGAATTCAGTAATTCGAATTTCATTGAAGAGATAAACCTCCTAAAGCAAAAAAATAAAACTTTGTCTGTTGCTAATTCTCTGTTGGGAAGTGATGAAAATAATGGAGTGACAAAGGAGAAGATAAACTCATTAATAAAAGAAATAGATACGTGTATAAATCAATTAGAATCATCTTTTTAATACATGGAAAACAAAATCAAAATAAAAGTTAAAATTGCTGATAGAATTTATCCTCTTACTATTCGTCCAGAACAGGAGGAAGCAATTAGATTATCTGTCAAAAAAATTGATAAAATGATAAAACAACTAGAAGAGAATTACGCAGTTAGGGATAAGCAAGATGTTTTAGCAATGTGTTCTTTACAGTATGCGACCAAGCTAATTCAAAAGGACAACTTTTATGATTTAAAAAACAAAGATAATTTAAAAAAAATATCAAATATAAATGAATTGATTAAAGAGCATATTGCTAATTTTTTGTAAATTACATATGTCTGCGTGAGCTTATTTTTTTGATAAACTCAACGAAATTTTTAATAATGGGTAAGTCCGTTTGGTAAAAGCAAGCTTTCATGAAAAGATCCTTGATCCAAAGGTTAGCCCAAATCCTGTTTATATAGGAGTTTATACAAAACCTAAGTTTACGCAGATTTTTATACTAATAAGGTATAGCATAACCCCGAAAATACAGCTCCAAATAAAGGACCTAAAACAGGAATCCAACTGTAAGACCAATCTGCGTTTTTTTGTTTTCTTGGCAATAATTGGTAAACAATTCTTGGACCTAAATCTCTTGCTGGATTTATAGCGTAACCCGTGGTTCCACCCAGTCCCATACCTATGACCCAAACTAAAATTCCAACTGGTAATGATTCCAGTGATCCAATTCCAAAATTTGCAATTTCAACGTTTTCAAAAGTAATATTTGGATTTACAATAAAGAAAATGCAGAATACCAAAATAAAAGTTCCAACAAACTCACTAAAAAAGTTATTTTTAAAATTTCTAATTGATGGACCGGTTGAAAATGTACTTAAAACAATTTTTTCATCTTTGGTTTGCCTGTAATGATCAATATAAATTAAATAAACAATCCATGATCCAAACATGGCACCTGCAAGTTGGGAAATCATGTAAGGCAAAACCATTATCCATGTAAATTTACCTGCCGTAGCTAGCCCAATTGTAACAGCGGGGTTTAAATGGGCTCCACTATATTTACCAGCAACATAAGCACCAACAAAAACTGAAAATCCCCAAGCTGATGTTATAAGAACCCATGGTGATTGACCTTCAGCTTTTGTTTGTTTTAGATTTACGTTCGCTACAATCCCGCATCCAAGAAGAAGTAAAATTGCAGTCCCAATAAATTCAGCTACTAGTGGATTATTCATTAAACAATATAGTTTCTTGCTACTTTTTCAAAGTTAACAATTTCATTTTTAATCCAATTTGTATTTTTTTTCATTTCCTTGCCCATAATTTCCAAAACTATGGGGGCAATTCTTAAACTCTCTCTAGCATCTAAAAATAAGGATCTTGTCCTTCTAGCCAAAATGTCTTCTAGAGTAATTGCCATTTCATTTCGAATTGACCAAATTATTTGATTTTTAGAGATAAAAAATTTATTACTAATTGATGAATTACCTTCATTAGTCAAGTTTTGAATTTTTTCTATATCTGTTCCATAAAAATGAATTGGATTTTTCCAATTGGATGAATAATCATATCCATGAATAGTAAGGTTATGAGTAATACACTCCCTTTCTTGAAGACCAGCTACCGATCTAGCAGTATTTACAGTGTCTTCAGCCATCTTTCTATATGTTGTCCACTTTCCCCCAAGTATACTAATAAGTCCCGATGTACTTACCGTAACTTTGTGATGTCTAGATATTTCTTTAGTAGCCTTTTCATTATTTTCTGGTGCTGCTAATGGTCTTAGACCAGCGAAGACACTTTTTATATCTTTGAAAGTTGGTGCACTTTTCATATATGATCCAGCATTTTTTAAAATGAACTTAATTTCTTCGCGAAGTGGTATGGGTTCTATACTGCTTTTATCAATTTGAGTGTCTGTAGTTCCAACGATGACGTAGTTATTCCACGGTACTGCGAAAAGGACTCTACCGTCTGTTGTATGTGGGACCATAATTGCATGATTACTAGCCAAAAAAGACTTGTCTAATACTATGTGAACACCTTGACTAGGAACTATCGTTTTTTTTCTTTTTTTGATGTCTAAATTGGTTATCGAATCAGAAAAAACACCTGTTGCATTTATAACTCCTTTGGCTATTATTTTGTAATTTTTATTTTCAATGGAATCTCTCGCAACAACCCCACAAATCATTTCTTTGTCTTTAATTAAATCTTCGACACCAAAATAGTTTATCAAAGTTGCTCCATGATTTTCTGCAGTTTGTGCCAGGCTGATTGCCATTCTGGCATCATCAAATTGTCCGTCATGATATATTACACCTCCTTTTAAACCTTTTTTTTTAACATTTGGAATTAATTTGATTATTTCGTTCTTGCTGAGTAAAGTCGAGGGACCCAAACCAAGTTTTCCAGACATCATATCATAGATTTTAAGACCAATCCCATAAAAAGGGCTATTCCACCAATCATAAGAAGGAATAACAAAACTTAAATCTCTTACTAGGTGAGGTGCATTTTTTCTCATTATTCCCCTTTCTCTTAATGCCTCAACAACAAGCGAGATATCTCCGTTTTGTAGATATCTTACACCACCGTGAACTAGTTTTGTGCTTCTTGAAGAAGTCCCTTTTGAAAAATCGTATTTCTCCAATAGTAAGGTTTTATAACCTCTACTTGCAGAATCTAAAGCAATACCTAAACCAGATGAGCCACCCCCAATAATAATTAAATCCCAAGTTTTCTTTTTTGATATTTTTTTAAGACTTTTTCCTCTATCCATTTATCAAACCAATTCTTTCGTTCCACTGATCTATTATTATTTGTGTTTTTCTTGAGCTGGAATCAG
>CETK01040340.1_pt1 | contig 11888 bp, 9 predicted proteins | sample 361431 | NCBI WGS metagenome assembly CETK01 (sample SAMEA2622452, study PRJEB7988) | marine metagenome | biome: marine biome (ENVO:00000447); feature: surface water layer (ENVO:00002042); material: "saline water (ENVO:00002010), including plankton (ENVO:xxxxxxxx)" | depth 5 m | reverse complement strand
AGATCAGCAAAACTTCGGGTAGCTCAAAAGATTTAATAATGAAATATACAAAATTTATAGCTGGTTTCATGTTTCTTAATCTAATTTTAATTTTTTTAATGATTTTTGTTGCTAATAATACTCGAGAGATTGAAAAAAAAAATGATATTTACAAAAATAAAATATTAAAAATAAATCAGAATATAAAAATAAATAAAATTGAGTTAAGTCTTCATGAAAATATTTCTTATTTAACAAAAATTCACTCTCTTTATTTTCCAAAGATAAAAAAAAATAATACGCCAAACATAATTTCATTAAATCAATTATCGAATAAGATAAGAAATATAAAATTAGTTACTAATATAAAAGAATAAATGTCTAAAAAATTCAAACTTTTTGATAGTGATTCTCTAAAATCTGTTCACAAACGTGTATTTTTTTCAATTACTATTTTTATATTTGTATATTGTATATCTATTTACAGAATTTCAGACATTATGCTATCTGAAAATAATATAAGTCAAGAAAACTTAGTTTCACTAAATAAAATAAGAGGGAATATTTATGATAGAAGTGGAAATATATTAGCTACTTCAATTCAAAGTATATCTCTGTCGATAAACCCACAAAAAATCAGAGATAAAGAAATATTGTCATCTAAATTATCAAAAATATTAAATTTAGAAACAAAAATTTTAAATGAAAAGCTGTCATCCGGCAAAAAATTTATTTGGCTCAAAAGAAATATTACACCTGTTGAATATCAGAGTATAATTAATCTTGGTGAAATTAATATTAGAAGTCATAAAGAATATAAAAGAATATATCCTTTTAGAAATATATCATCCCATATAGTTGGTTATGTTAATATTGATCAAAAAGGTCTATCAGGTATTGAAAGATTTTATAATGATGATCTGACTAATTCAAAAGATATATATTTGACTATTGATATAAATCTACAACAACTTGCTCGAAAAAATTTAATAGAAGTAATAAATAAATATAAAGCGGACTCAGGCTTAGCGATTGTAATGGAAATAGAGAATGGAAATATATTATCATCTATTAGTTTACCTGATTTCAATCCGGAAAATAAAAAAACTTATAATGAAAACAATTTAATTAATAGAGTTTTTCAATCAAATTATGAAATGGGATCAACATTTAAACCTATAACTGCAACAATGGGATATGATTTAGGTATAATTGATTCTGATACGACATTTAATGTAAAAGAGAAATACTTAAATATTTCTGATTATGATCAATACAAAGATGATGGAATTTATAGTGTTCAGAAAATAATTATTGAGTCTTCTAATATAGGAACAGCTCAAATTTCTACACTTATAGGAAAAAAAAATCAGATTAATTTTTTTAAAAAAATTGGATTTAATCAAAAAATAAATATTGAAAATAATGAAGTAGCGAAACCCCTTGGAAATAAAAATAATTGGGGTAAACTTGAAACTGCTACTATTGGTTTTGGACATGGTTTTTCTGTTACACCTTTACATTTAGTGAAAGCATATGCTACACTTTCAAACAAAGGATATGAGGTAATACCAACCCTGAGTCTAAACAAAAAATTAAAAAGTAAAAAAATATTAGAAAATGAAAACTCTTCTAAATTTTTTTTAAATTTACTTAAAGCTGTTGTCTATCAAACAGAATATACAGGTCCAAGAGTTAAAATTGATGGCTATCAAATAGGTGGTAAAACTGGTACTTCTGAATTAGTTAATCCAAAAGGAGGTTATTATAAAAATAGAAATTTAACTTCTTTTATTGGTGTTTTTCCAATTAATAATCCAAAATACATAATCTACACTGCTATAGAATATCCAAAAAAAGAAGAGGGAACTAATCAAAAAATGACAGGCGCAAGAATTAATGCACCTCTTGTAAAAGAAATTATTTTAGATATTATAAATCTTTTCAATATTCCAAGAAATGTAAAAAATGAACTTCTAAAAGTGGACACAAATTTTACATATAGAATATTTAATGCTACTATCTAATTTAAACAAAATAATAAAAATTAAAAAAAAATATAATTTTAAATACAATAAATCCTTTTCATCAATTACTTCTAATTCAAAATTAGTTAATAAAAATACAATATTTATTTATGATAAAAATTCAAAAGCTAAAAAGATATTTATCGAAGAAGCAATTAAAAATAATACACCGGCAATAATTTCAAATAAGTATTTTAAATTTATTAATATTCCTCAATTTATAGTATCAGATATAAATTATGAAAAAGAATTATTATTAAAAAAAATTTATAAAAAACTTCCATACAAGACTATTGCAGTGACAGGAACTAATGGAAAAACTTCAGTTGTTTGGTATATTTCTCAAATTTTATCTAAACTAAAATATAATACATGTTCGTATGGAACTTTAGGATATTTTAGAAATGGAAAAAAAATTAATGACACTAACTTGACGACACCTGCATATGAAGAATTATATAAATTTGGTTTTTTTCCTAATAAAAAAAACATATTTATATTTGAGGCATCAAGTCATGCACTGGATCAAAATAGAATTGGAAATTATCCAATAGATATAGGAGCCATTACAAATATATCTCATGATCATTTAGATTATCACAAAAGTTTTTTAGACTACAAAAAAGCAAAATTAAAATTATTTACTAAACACCTCTCAAACAAAGGATATGCTGTAGTTAATTCAAGAATAAAAAATGTTACCAATTTTACAAAAAAAATAAAAAGCTTAAGTATTAAAACAAATTTTTTTGGCACTAGAAATATTTATCTTAAAAAAATAAATAAATATTATTATCTTTTTTTGAATAAATATAGATATCAAATAAAAAAATTAAATTTAAATACCGATTTTGAGTTAGAAAATTTAGAATGTGCAATATTATGTTGCATGTTATTAAATATTAGTGAAAAAAAAATTGTAAAGACTCTACCATATATTAATAATCCAATAGGTCGTTTACAAACAATAAATTATATTAAGAAGAAATCAAAAATAATTATTGATTATGCGCATACCCCTGATGCATTAAAAAGAATTTTAAAATCACTTACATTAAATAAAAAAAAACCTAATCTACTTTTTGGTTGTGGTGGAAATAGAGATAAAGATAAAAGAAAGCAAATGGGAATTATTGCAAATAATTACGCTAACAAAGTTTATATTACTGATGATAATCCTCGATATGAAAATCCTTTATTTATAAGAAAGTCTATACTTAAATATTGTCCAAGTGCTTTTGAAATACCTAATAGAAAGAACGCTATAATAAAAGCTGTTCAAGATATTGGAATAAATGAAATATTAATAATAGCTGGTAAGGGTCATGAAAAAATACAAATTATTAAGAATAAAAAAATAAAGTTTGATGATTTCCAAATAGTAAAAAAATTAGTCTAAATATGAATATAAGATTTGAATTTGAAAAATATGTTTTAGCAAAAAATAATAAAGTAAAAATTTCTAGTAAAGAAATAAAAAGTGGCGATATTTTTCTTGCTTTAAAAGGTAAAAACTTTCACGGTAATCAATTTATTAAATCTTCAATAAGAAGAGGAGCTAAATATTGCTTAACTGACAATAAGAATTTTGAGCAAAATAGTAAAATTATTTATGTAAATAATTTGATTAATTATCTGAAAGATCTAGCAAACAAAAAAAGAGATTTATATAGAGGGAAAGTAATAGGTATAACAGGGAGTGCAGGCAAAACTACATTAAAAGAAACTCTTGCTTTTTTCCTAAAAAAAAATGAAAAAATTTCTTTTTCTCAAAAAAGTTATAACAATGAATTGGGAGTTTTAATCTCACTTTTAAACTTAAACTTGAAGTCAAAATTTTCAATATTTGAGATTGGGACAAATAATTTTGGTGAAATAAAAAATCTCACAAAAATTGTAAAACCTACTGAAATATTTATAACAAATATTCAATCAACTCATCTTCAAAGTTTTAAATCCAAAGATAATATTGCAAAAGAGAAATCAGATATTTTTAATTCAAAATATAATAATCAACAAAGAAGATTATTTCTAAATATAACATCTAAATCTGAAAATATAATTCTACAAAAAGCAAAAAAAGAAAAAAATTTGAAATTAATTCTCATCAATAATATTAAAACTAAATATTATATAAAAAAAATAATGGATAAAAAAAAATTTCACCGTATCTATTTTTTAATTAATAAAAAAACTATAGCTTTAGATATTAAAAATCCTATAAGTTTTAGACTAATAAACCTTTTATTTTGTTTAGCTTTTTTTGACCAAAATTTACTAAATACTAAAGTTATATCTAAGTGGCAGAAATATTTAAAACCTGTAGATGGAAGGGGATTAATTCATAGCGTTTCTTTAAATAATAAAAAAATAAAAGTTATAGATGAAAGTTATAATTCTAATCCTGATACAATGTTACAAAGTATTAATTATTTTGCAAATATCAAAAACGAACATAGCCAAAAAATATTAATACTAGGTAATATGAATGAATTAGGAAAAAATACTTATAAATTACATTTTCAACTACTACATGAATTAGATAAATCATATTTCAAGTTTGTAATTTTATGTGGCGAATTCTTTAGAAGATCTATAATTAATTTAGATAATCCTAAAAATGAATTTATTTATATTGAAAATAGAAATGAGATTATGAAATTTTTAGCTAAAAAAATTCATAATAATGACATTATTTTAATTAAATGTTCTAATTCAACAGAAATTAATAAATTTGCTAAAAATTTATTAAATAAGGCAGTTTGATTTGATTAAATATTTTGCTTTTGAATACCAATCTATATTTAGTTTTCTAAATATATTTAGTTATATTACTTTTAGAAGTGGTGGAGCAATACTTACTGCATTATTGTTTTCTCTCTTATTTGGTAATTATATAATTGATAAGTTAACCAATATTCAACCTTCTGGACAGCCAATAAGAGATGATGGCCCACAGTCTCATATTATTGCAAAAAAAGGAACTCCAACAATGGGAGGTTTACTAATCATATTAAGTGTTTTAATTTCTACCATTTTATGGGGAGACTTAGAAAATAACTATGTTTGGATTGCTATCCTTACAATTATAATTTTTGGTGTTATTGGGTTTGCTGATGATTATAAAAAAATAAAAACTAATAAAAGTAGAGGTATCTCTTCAAAACTTAGAATTGTTTTCCAAATTATTTTTGCATTAATAATAACGTACTTAATAATAATTAATTTGGATCCAAAAATAAGTAAATCAATGACATTCCCTTTTTTAAAAAATTTAATTATTGATTTTGGTATTTTTTATTTTTTTATTTCAATTTTTATAATAATTGGTTCAGCTAATGCTGTTAATTTGACAGATGGTTTAGATGGCTTAGCCATTGTTCCAGTTATGATTGTTGCAATGTCTTTTTCATTTATAGCTTATATTTCAGGCAACATGGTTTTTGCAAACTATTTACTTATACCTTACATACCTGGTACAGGTGAATTAGCTGTATTCTGCGGTTCGCTGATTGGAGCAGCCTTAGGTTTCCTTTGGTTTAATGCACCTCCAGCAAAAGTATTTATGGGCGATACTGGCTCATTAGCATTGGGCGGCTCTCTTGGATCAATAGCAATTATTTGTAAACATGAAATATTACTCGCAATTATAGGAGGATTGTTTGTATTAGAAACACTATCTGTTGTAATACAGGTACTAATTTTTAAAATTACAGGAAAAAGAGTTTTCTTAATGGCACCTCTTCATCATCATTTTGAAAAAAAGGGCTGGGCAGAGTCGACAATTGTTATTCGTTTTTGGATTATAACTATTGTATTAGCTTTAATAGGTCTTGCAACTTTAAGAATAAGATAAAATGTACCTAATATATGGACTAGGAAAATCTGGTATTTCAATAATTAAATTATTTGAAAAAAAAAAGATAGAATATAAAATTTGGGATGATAACCTTAATATTAGAAATATTTTCAAAAAAAAATATAATAAGAATATATTATTTAATCCTAAAATAAATGACTTGAATGTTTTTGAAAAAATATTTGTATCTCCTGGAATATCATTAAGAAATAAACAATTTAAATTTTTAAATAAATTAAATAAAACGCAAAGAGATTTAAATTTATATACATCTTATTTGACTAAAGAAAATATTATTGCAATTACTGGAACTAATGGAAAATCAACTACAACTAAATTAATTGGAGATATTTTAAAAATCAATAAATTGAAAACTTTTGTTGGTGGTAATTATGGAGAACCACTATGTAATTCAATAACCCTTAAACAAAAATTTGATTATCATGTAATTGAATTAAGCTCTTTTCAATTAGAGACAATTAAAAATATAAATACTAAAATATCGGTTATTACAAATCTATCAAATGATCATTTAGATAGGTATGATAGTATAATCGACTATGTAAAACAAAAAAAAAATATAATCTCAAAAAATGGAGTAAATTTAATTTCAATTGATGATAAATACTCAAAAAATATCTTCAAAACAACAAAAAATAAAAATTTAATTAGTTTCTCAATAAATAATAAATCAGCAAATTTTTACATGGGTAAAAATTTTATTCTTGATAATTATTTTAAAAAAAATAAAAAAATATTTATTAAGGAAGTTTCCAGTGATCTCGAGGGAAGTTTTAATAATCAAAATATACTTATCGCATACATTTGTGTAAAACTACTTAAACTGCCAGAAAAGACATTCTTAAATGTAATTAAAAAATTCAGAGGATTGCCTTACAGAGCTAGTACAATTTTTAATTCAAATAAATTAAAAATTATAAATAACAGTAAATCAACAAATATTAATTCGTTAATTAATTCTATTAAAAATTATAATAATATTTATTTGATTTTAGGGGGTAAGGCAAAAGAGAAAAACTTTGAAATTATATCTAATTTTAAAGAAAAAATTATTTGTGCCTATGTATTTGGACAATCAGCATCATTTATTGAAAAGAAAATAAATAAATTTTTAAATGTAAAAAATTTTAAAAATCTTAAATCACTTGTAACCCAAATAATGAAAGATGTTAAAAAAAATCAATTTAAAACAACAATATTGTTTGCGCCAGCTTGTAGTTCTTATGATCAGTATAATAATTACTTAGATAGAGGTGCAGAATTTTCAAAATTAATTAAAAACAAGATTTTAAAATCATGAAATATTTGATTAATTGGTGGTTATCTGTTGATAGGTTAAATTTTATACTTATATTATCTTTGGGCCTCACAGGTCTTATTCTCTCATTCTCAATTGATAATTTTTTTTCAATAAATAGGCACACAATATTTTTTATTGTATCACTAATTTTACTTTTTATAATTTCTCAATTCAATAATAAAAATATACGAAGAATTTCACTTTTTACTTTTATCTTTTTACTTATTTTAATGATACTCATATTTTTTTTTGATTATGAAGTCAAAGGTGCAAAGAGATGGATTCAAATTTTAAATTTTAGTCTTCAACCTTCAGAGATTATAAAGCCAATTTTTGTCATACTAACAGCTTGGTGTATTAGCAAATCTATTGAAGATAAAAAATTTTATCTACCTATCCTTTTTATTTTCTTTTTTATACTTTTATTATTAATACTTATGCAGCCAGATTTAGGGATGACAGTTCTTATATCGGCTACCTTTTTTTGTCAGCTTTTTGTAGCCGGTCTGTCATTATTTTTAGTATTAGTAGCTTTCTCTTTTATTATACTAATTTCAGTGCTCTCATATTTTATTTTTGATCATGTTCAATCTAGAATTAATTCATTTCTAGGAGGAATAGGTGGATCTGATACTTACCAGATTGATTTAAGTATTCAAGCTTTTCAGAATGGAGGCTTACTTGGGAAGGGTCCTGGACAAGGTATTCTTAAAGAAAAAATACCTGATGCAAAAACTGATTTTATTTTTGCAGTAGCTGGTGAAGAGTTAGGATTGATATTTTGTTTAATTATTATTTTTATTATTCTGTCTATAATTGTTAGGACTTTATTAAATGTTTTGAAGGTAGAGGATCCATATAAGATTATTGCAATTAGTGGCTTAATATGTTCTTTTGGATTGCAGTGCTTAATTAATATTTTTAGTTCATTAGGTTTAATACCTACTAAGGGCATGACTTTACCATTTGTAAGTTATGGAGGTTCTTCAATGATATCCGTATCTATACTTTTTGGTTTTTTATTATCTCTGACTAATAAAAAAAATGAAAATTTATGAAAAAAAACATTTTAATAATTACAGGAGGAACTGGAGGACATGTTATTCCTGCTATTAATCTGGCTAATTTTTTTTTAAGCAAAAACATAAATTGCAAAGTGGTAGTAGACAAAAGAGGCCTTAAATATATTACGAATTTTAAAGGACAGATATATACAATAAATAGTTCTAATTTGACTGGAAATATTATTTCTAAAATTTTTGGATTATTCTCTTTAAGCTATGGTTTTATAGAGTCTATGTTTATTATATTATTTTTTAAGCCTAATATTGTTCTATCTTTTGGAAGTTATGCATCATTATTTCCAATGATAAGCTGTATTATTTTTAAGCCATTTTTTAAAAATAAATTATTTATTCATGAACAAAATTCCATACTCGGAAGAACAAATAGATTATTTTTAAATTTTTCTGAAAAAATTTTTTTAAATTTTGATATCTCTTCAAAAATAAAAAATAAATATCGACAAAGAGTATTTGTTGTGGGTTTGCCAGAAAATAAACTTTACTATTCAAAACTAGAAAAAGATTATAATTCAAAGAAAAAGTTTACAATATTTATAATGGGTGGAAGTCAGGGATCAGAATTTTTATCAAAATTTTCATCTAAACTAATTAAAATTATTGATAAGGAAGGAAAATTAAAAGTAAAATTTATAATTCAATGTCCAAAAAAAATTCTTAACAACTTGGCTGATGATTTAGCTGATATAAAATCTGAATTAATAATTAAGAATTACTTTTCAAATATAGATGAGGTATTAAAAAAAACTTCTATTGCAATATCTAGAGCTGGTGCTGGTTCTATAAATGACTTAATAAATTATAATATACCATCAATATTAATACCTTTACCTACAGCAAAAGACAATCATCAGTATTATAACGCCTTAATTTTGAAGAAAGAGAAAGTTGCTATAATATTAGATCAATCCAACAATGAATTAGAGAAAGCAAAAAAATATATTTATAATATTCATGAGAATTTAAAAAATTTACAAAATATTAGTGATAGATTTAATAAAATTAGAGTTAAAAATTCTAATTCTTTGATTTATAAATTAATTACAAATGAGAAATAAAATTAAAATTCATTTTATAGGTATATCAGGAATTGGAATGTCTGGCATTGCAGAATTAATGAAAGATAAAGGATATCAAATTCAAGGAAGTGATATAGCCATAAATGATAATACAAAGAGATTAAAAAAAAGAGGAATTAAATTTTTTTTAGGACATAGTAAAAAAAATATCAATTTTGCTAATGCGGTAGTATTTTCCTCAGCAGTAAAAAAAAATAATCCTGAAATAAAAGCTGCTATTGAAAAGAAAATTCCGCTTCTATCAAGAGCAGATATGCTTTCTGAATTAATGAAAAATAAAAAATCAATTGCAATTGCTGGTTCTCATGGGAAAACAACAACTACCAGTTTAATAGGCAATATTTTAAGTAACGCAAATTTAGACCCAACTATTGTAAATGGTGGAATCATTAATTCTTTATCTAAAAATAATAGATATGGTAAAGGTGATTGGATGGTCGTAGAAGCTGATGAAAGTGATGGATCTTTTTTAAAACTTCCACATCAGATTTCTATATTAACTAATTTAGATATCGAACATTTAGATTTTTATAAAACTAAAGAAAACTTAATCCAATCTTTTGAAAATTTTATCAATATGCTTCCATTCTATGGAGTATCAATTATTTGTTTAGACGATAAAAATTTACAATATTTAGTTAATAGAAATAAAACAAGAAATATTATTACTTATTCCATCAAAAACAAGAAGGCAGATATATTGATTTCTAATATTGAAAGAAAAAAAACAAATACATCATTTAGATTAAGAGTAAGAACTAATAAAATATCTCATTCTGAAAATTATAAATTTACAATTAATACTATTGGTAACCATAATGTTTTAAATGGGACTGCAAGTATAATTGCTAGTAAAATTGTTGGAGTCAGAAATTCAGTTATAAATAAATCTCTTTCAAACTATATTGGCGTTAAAAGAAGATTTACTCTCTTAGGTAAAATTAATCAAGCTGCAATATATGATGATTATGCTCATCATCCTACAGAAATAGAAGCTACTTTAGATGCAGCTAAATATTTAAAAAATAATATTGTTGTAATTTTCCAACCTCACAGATATTCAAGAACAAAAACATTAATGAGTCTATTCATAAAAGCTCTCTCAAAAGTAAATGATTTAATAATATTAGATACATATTCTGCAGGAGAAAAAAAAATTGCAGGAGCAACTTCTAAAGATATATACTTGAAGTTATTAAAAGCAAATAAAAATATAAAATATTTAAAAAATATCAAAAATTTAAATTTATTATTATCAAAGTATACTATAGAAAAAAATACAGTTATTTTTATGGGTGCTGGATCTATATCAAATATAGCTAAGAAATATTTTTCATCAAATGAATAATAATTTATCCAAAATAATTTCTACGCTTAAAAGTAAGTTTTATTTTAATTATAATATTGGAAGATTAACTTGGTTTAGAACTGGTGGTAATGCTAAAATTTTCATATTAGTTGAAAATAGCGAGGAATTAGAAATTATTTTAAATGAAATAAAAGATGAAAACTATTATGTTTTAGGATCAGGTTCAAATTTATTAATTAGAGATAAAGGTTTTAATGGAATAGTATTAAAATTAGGAAAAGGATTTAATATTTTTAATATTATCGAAAATAAATTAGAAGTTGGTGCTAGCATATTAGACATTAATTTATCAAATTTTGCTCTAAAAAATAATTTAGAAGGTTTTGAATTTTTTAGTGGTATTCCTGGTTCTATTGGTGGAGCTGTAAAAATGAATGCTGGTTGTTTTGGGTCTGAAACAAAAGATAAATTAGATAGTATAGAAATATACAATAGTAATTTTGAAAAAGAAATAATAAGAAGAAAAGATATAAATTTAGAATATAGGTCATCAAGTATTAAAAATAATCAGATTATAACTAAAGTTAAATTTAATATTAATTTTGGAAAGTCTAAAGATATTAAAGAAAAAATGGAAATTATAAAAGAAAAAAGACTATCTTCTCAGCCAATTAAATATAAAACATCAGGTAGTACATTCAAAAACCCTCCAAATTTATTTGCAGCCAAATTAATTGAAGAAACAGGATGCAAGGGATTAATGTATGGAGACGCAATTGTAAGTCATAAACATGCAAATTTTTTAATTAATAAAGGAAATGCAACTGCAAGTGATTTAGAAAATTTGGGTAAAATCATTATAGAAAAAGTTTATAAAAAATTTAGTGTTAAATTGAATTGGGAAGTAAAAATTATAGGTGAATAATAAAAAAATATTAATTTTAGAGGGTGGATACAATGAAGAACATGATGTATCATTAAAAACATCTACAGAAATACAAAAAGTATTACGTCAAAATAAAATTAAATACGCGAAATTAAGAGTCAATCCTAAAAATTTCGAAAATAAAATACTTAAATATAAAAATTTTGTATGTTTTAATGCTCTGCATGGACCTTATGGTGAAGATGGTCAGATACAAAAAATTTTAAATAAATATAAAATTAAGTATACTCATTCAGGTTCTAGATCTTCAAAGATTTGTTTTGATAAATTTAAATCAAAACAAATT
>CETK01055821.1_pt1 | contig 11902 bp, 12 predicted proteins | sample 361431 | NCBI WGS metagenome assembly CETK01 (sample SAMEA2622452, study PRJEB7988) | marine metagenome | biome: marine biome (ENVO:00000447); feature: surface water layer (ENVO:00002042); material: "saline water (ENVO:00002010), including plankton (ENVO:xxxxxxxx)" | depth 5 m | reverse complement strand
AAAAAGCCGTAGTCTTGGGCATGGGTTTCCATCCATTCCCTCAAAGTGTTGTAAGGCCCATTATTGTGAAATTTATGTGGAAGTAAAACATCTCCCTCCTCGGGAGGCTTGGCATCAATGATGTCTAAATCGGTTCCCCAATGATGGCGTGATGTGCCTGGGAGCGTCGAGTATTCAATAATTTTTTTAATTGTCTGTTCGTCTGTCAAGCCCTTACTTTTGAAATGTAAAAATTTCCTATTCCAAATGCTTTTTTGTCTATCATAGGAACGGTAGGAAGAAACAACTTTTATGTTGAGTCCCTGCTTTTGGGCTGCAGTAGACATTTCTTGGAATGCCCTGTCTACCTCTGGTAGCAGAGCGTAATTTTTTCCAACAAGCTTTGGCTTACCCTTGCCTACAAGTAGTTGTGGACTAGTATTCATGTTTTTACTTTGTTGATAAAAGCTTAAGCCTAAAATGGCCAAGCCCGTATTGATAAATTCTAATCGATGCATAATCAATTATTAATGTTTTATTGAAATCAATAGCCGTATGTTTGAGTTTATGTGATTAAATTCAAAATTCACTTTAAATTACGTTAATTTCCCGAATTCTATAATACCTTTAGAGAACGAAGAACATTTAGTTTTAATACGTTTTAAATTCATTTGAAAAGTTAAGCTTATTATCTTTAGAGAATGAAAATTATACAAATATTGCTTTTTCTATTGCCTATTTTGGTGATGGGTCAAGATCGTAAACCGATCAAGGGCCATTTGATCTACAGAAACCGTAATGTGATAGCTGCCAATGTGGTAAATAATACCGCTCAACTTAATACCATTACCGATGGTGAGGGAGGTTTCGAAATTCCTGTAGCCCTGGGAGATGAGGTTGTTTTTTCTTCAGTTCAATATTTGATTAGAACCGTTGAAATAACCCCCGAGATATTGAAAAAGAACAGATTGATCATCACGGTCAATGAAAAAATAAATGCCCTAGAAGAAGTTGTTGTTACACCAGACAATATAGAAAAGTTTCTAGACCTCAAGGAGGAAGAATTTGAAGGCTATGACTATAACAGAGACAAATCGACAAAATTAGAGAACACCATAGTGACTGAAGGCCAACTCAGGAATGGCTTGAATATTATCAATATTGCAAAATTGATCGCTAAAGCTGTTGGGAATAAAACTCAGGAAGAAAAACAAAAAATAAAACCCAGTGAAATTTTGACTTATGTTTTCAGTGATGAATTTTTTAACAAAGACCTTAGTCTAAAAAGCGATGAGGTGACAGGTTTTTTAGAGTATATTGATGACAATCTACCCTCACAAAAATTACTAAAAACAGGTCAGCAATTTCAATTGATTGACTATCTCATTTCTGAGAGTCAAAATTATAGGGATAAATTAAATACTAGATGACAAAGTATTTTTTGGGTTTTTTCTGGAGTCTCTTTGGGTTAGCTCCTCTTCACAATTTTTATGTTTCTACAACTTCAGTTCGTTATGTGCCCAATGAAAACTCGTTTCAGATTACAACGCAGGTTTTTCTTGATGATTTTGAATCTGCTCTTCGACTCTATGGCAATGAAAATATAAGCCTTACACCTGATGGTTCTCAAGTAAAAATTGACAGTTTGATTGAAGATTATTTTCGAAAAAATATTATTTTCAGTGCAAAGGGAGAGAAAATGAATTTTGATTTTTTGGGAAAAGTTTATAAAATTGACGTTTTAGTAGCCTATATGGAACTCAAAATGGATACCATAGTATCTCCATTAAGTATTAAAAACACCATTTTATTTGATTATTTAAGCGATCAAAAAAATATCATTCACCTAAAGTTAGCTTCCAAGAGAAAAAGTTTCTTAGCGGTGTCTTCAAAATCAATTTTTGAAATTCCAAAGGATTTTTTCGATTTTTAGAATTAATAAATTATATTTTATTTTGCGTACTTTCTATATCTAAACAATTGGCTCTATGAAAATTATCAAATTAAATTTCCTTCTTTTTTCTTTTATTTTTTTTCAACTCCCCCTATGCGCTCAAACATCTAATCAATCTTTGACCTCCAGAGGTCATACCAATAAAAATAAATTTAAACAGCTTAAAGAAGAACTGGCTACTCCCAACAGTTATAGAACTGCTTCTGGTGCTCCTGGTAGAGATTATTATCAACAGAAGGTAGACTATGTCATGGACATAGAGCTTGATGACAAAAATAAAAGAGTGTATGGTGAGGAAATGATAACTTACACCAACAATTCTCCAGATGAACTTTCCTATCTCTGGCTTCAACTAGATCAAAATATTAGAAAAAAAAATTCTCCAGCACTATTGAAAAATACCGAGGGAGAGGGAGCTACTAGTAACATCAATGATCTTATTAAAGAAAATGAAGTAAATCGCTTTGCATCTAAATATCTTAAAGAAAAATTTGATGGAGGATTTAATATATCTTTTGTTAAAGATGAATCGGGCAATCACCTTAATTATACGATCAATATGACTATGATGAGAATCGATTTACCTAAACCTATTAAAACAGGTGAACAACTTAAGTTTTCTATTAAATGGTGGTATAATATTAATAATCATGTTGAAAATCGTGCACGATCAGGATATGAGTATTTCCCTAAAGATGATAATCGTTTATATGTTATAGCACAGTTTTTTCCAAGACTGGCAGTCTACAACGATGTTGAGGGGTGGCAGAATCATCAATTTTGGGGAAATGGTGAGTTTGCCTTGAACTTCGGAGATTATGAGGTTAATATTAAGGTCCCAGCTGATCACATTTTAGACGCAACTGGCGTACTGCAGAATCCAAAAGAAGTTTTATCTAAAGAACAATATAGAAGATATAAATTTGCACAAACACAAACCGAAAGTCCGGTCTTTATTGTAAACCAGATTGAGGCTGAGGAAAATGAAAAAGGTTTTTCTTCAAAGAAAAAGGTGTGGAAATTTAAAGCATATAATGTGAGAGATTTTGCTTTTGCAACATCTCGTAAATTTATTTGGGAAATGATGGCTGTTCCCATTGGTGGAAAAAATATTATGGCTGTTTCAATGTACCCTAAAGAGGGTAATCCACTTTGGGAGGAGTTTTCAACTAAAGCAGTTGTTCAAGCACTAAAAACCTATTCAAAATATACTTTTAATTATCCATATCCTAAAGCGGTTTCAGTTCACTCCAAGAATCAAGGGATGGAATATCCAATGATATGTTGGAACCCAGGGAGGCCCGACATTGATGGTGAATATTCCTTGTCTGTTAAATATAGAATGATATATGTTATTATTCACGAAATAGGGCATAATTTTTTTCCAATGATTGTCAACTCAGATGAGAGACAATGGGGTTGGATGGATGAGGGGATTAATTCTTTTGTTCAATATCTAACAGAACAAGAATTTGGAAGGAAATACCTTCATTTAATGGACGGTTTTCCGGGTTTTCCCTCCAGCAGTGGAGAGCCCTCTCAAATTGTTAGATATATGAGTGGAGACCAAAATATTATTGCACCCATTATGTCTAACCCCGAAAATGTTTACCAATTAGGTCCTAATGCATATGATAAGCCTGCTACTGCTCTAAATATACTCAGAGAAACCGTTATGGGTAGAGACTTATTTGATTATGCTTTTAAAACCTACGCCCAAAGGTGGATGTTCAAGCATCCTACTCCCGCAGATTTTTTTAGAACAATGGAGGACGCTTCTGCAGTAGATTTAGATTGGTTTTGGAGAGGATGGTTTTATACAACAGATTATGTAGACATTGGAGTGAAAGAAGTCAAGAAACTAACTTTTACAGATCAGCCCACTGGTAAAGCCAAAGAGATATTAGAAAATTATCAGTATTTACTTGACCGCTATGATTTAGTGTTTTTATCCGAATCTCCAATTGAAGAGGAAGAAATGAATTTAGGAGTTGCTAATTCAAAATCTCTTAATAAGATTATTAATGATAATAGTTTTAACCTACCAAAAAATATTTATCAAGTCACCTTTAATAAACCAGGAGGGTTAGTTATGCCTGTTCTAGTTGATTATCATTTTTCAGATGGAAGTGTACAACGAGTTAATTATCCGGCAGAGGTTTGGAGAAAAAATGATGATGAGGTCAGTAAGTTGATTACAACTAACAAAGAATTATTAAGAGTTGAGCTTGATCCTGATGAAATGACTGCAGATATTGATAAAGAAAACAACACTTGGCCTAAAACAAATGAAATGTCAGAATTTGATCAATTCAAAGCCAAGATTAATAATTAATGTCTTTTTTCCTTAAAATGATCATTTGATTTCAAGTTTTCACTCATGATCTGTTAGCTGCCATTTTATATATTTGTTAAAAAATATAATCCATGTCTCTTTTTATCAGTGGTGCAGAAATCGTTTTTATTTTTTTTATCGTACTACTTATTTTTGGTGCTGATAAAATTCCTTCCATTGCAAAAACTTTGGCGAAAGGTGTTAATCAGGTTAGAAGTGCCACTAACGAAATCAAATCTGAGATACAAAAATCTGTCGATACAAGTAATCCCACTGAAGGTGTCGGCAAAGAATTAAAAAATCAGGTGGATAAAGTCAAGGAAGATTTTAATGAGTTAACAGACTCGATCAAGAGAGACCTTTAAATCTTTCGACATATCATCAGACCGTCTCTGATTGGAAGTAACAGTGTTTTGACTTTTCTTTCAGCCTTTACTTTTTGATTGAATTTTTTTAATTCCATAGTTTCGATATCCCTCTTGTGCAAGCTCTTTTGAAGCACCTTCCCACTCCACAAAACATTATCGGCAATGATTAATCCTCCGGGACTTAATTTGGGGAGAATGAGATCAAAATAATGACTATAGTTGGATTTGTCAGCATCAATAAAAACCAAATCGAATTCAAAATTAAGAGTAGGGATAATTTTTTTTGCGTCTCCATGATGTGATAAGATTTTGTTTTTGTAAGTGCTTTTATCAAAATATTTTTTGGTAAAATCAAACAACTCCTCGTTTATTTCAATAGTATGAATAGTCCCGCTTTCTATTAAACCTTCAGCCAAACAAAGAGTGGAATAGCCGGTATAAGTTCCGATTTCCAGTATATTGTCAGGTTGGATTAAATGTGATAAAAAGCTTAAAAACCTGCCTTGTAGATGACCACTCATCATCCGGGGCTGCAGAATTTTTTGATGGGTTTCTCTGTTAAGCTCTCTCAGTAACTTGGGTTCTTCCTGTGAATGATTTTCGGCATATTGCGTGATGATTTCATTGATAAAATCCATCTTGGGGTTTATCTTTTTTTAATGATTTCTTTGGGTCGAGCATATTCCAATCTTTTTTGCAGTTGTGGTAGGGCATATCCGTCAAGCCCATTTATGGTGACCACCTCTCCCGATTCTAATTTGACCCAGCCATCTTTTTGCAATAACTTATCCTCTATAAAAATATGTTCTATGGCTGCTACAAGCAATACGCAATCGTTTTCCTTGATTTCATACTCATTCAAATAACGACATCCTAAAGCAATCGGGGAACTCTTTACAAAAGGAGCATACCAATCCACTCTATATATTGGTTCTAATAAGGTTTGATCGAATTCAGAAACTTTCTCCTCGTATTTAGCACTTGTGTGGTGGGCTTGATCAATCTGTTTTAATGATACATGGTTTACAGTAAAGACACTATTTTCTCTAATATTCTTGTAGGTATCGCGAGGAACAGTATTTGGGCGCAAGGTAAAATGAAGCAAAGCCGGGTTGCTTCCCAAATGGGTGATGGAACTGAATATAGCTAAATTTTCATTACCAGAATTAGATTTAGTACCGATCATATTAGCTGACTTATATCCCGTAATACTGTTGATCAGATTTAGACGATACAATTTTGAGAACCCTTGGATATCGCTTGTATTAAAATACTGCATTTTGATTTTATGAATTGGATTGTTTATCAAAATATAAGATGGCCACCAGCAAAACCATTACAATGATTACCAAACCTGTAATAAATAGATAATGATCTGCCATGGCATTACTTGATAAAAAGCCATCTTGGGTTACCTTTTGATCTACAAACCTAATGACAATTCCTAATGGAATAAGTAGCAGTAAAAATTTAATTTTTTTTAATTTATCTTTCATATTCAATCACTGAAGTGTTGGATGCTCTAAAATATAAAAACCAAATAATTTAATCATATTGATTTTAAAGAATCCTTTTTTATCTCTGGATGATCGAATTCAAAATATTTTATGCATTTAAGGTGTGCATTTTCAAAATTTCTAAATTTATCAATACAATTTTTTACTGATGGCATTTTATTTTTATTGTTCAAAAAACTTTCATTACTTAGAATTTCGGTACACAAACAAGCATCATCCTCTTTTATAGAAAAATTACTTTGTATAATTAATACCATAAGTATTAGAGATGAAAAAACACTAACAATCAAAATTTTATTACTCATTTAGATAGTTCTAAGTAAATATAATTATTACAATTAAACTTGTAAAAAAAATTGGGCGGTAAAGGAGAACCGCCCAATTAACGAAATAATAAAAAAAACCAAACAATTAAATTAACTTAATCAATTAAGTATGATAAGTTGATAACTTAAACACAGTACAAATTTAAATTGCAATTATGTATCAGAAAAAACAATAATGACCAAAATGATTCTTTTTGTGACATACATAAAATAGTGCTCAGTATTTTTTTAATTCTTTAAAAAGAAAGCTTTTCATTAATGAATTCGCAAACAAAGTGAGGTTTCTGTCAATTTTTTTATTTAAAAAAAGACTTTTAATCCAATTGGTTAGCAATTATTTAACAATTCATCAATATTGTTTAAGAAATTATATATTGATTTATCACAAAAACTATCAACAAACAAGGTGAATTTGCAATTTATATTACAGATTTACAATTTGCGCAAGTGGTAAGTAAAGTTTTCTTAAAACACTCCTTTCTATAATTCACTTTTAAATCACACTACCTTTTGACACCCAAGGTAGAAGCCTTTTATTATACTTCAGCAGTATATGGATGTTTTTGATATCAATGGCAGATGGTAGTTCTTTCGAGTAAAAGCTACCAGTTAAGTTTTTTTTAAAATGATTTGGGTATTATTAATTTTTATAGTAAATGATTTAAAAGGGTAAGTCATTAAACAGGGGTTGGGCCAATAAAGGGAAAAATTTGAAACTAAATAAAAGTTGTCATATACTTTAACAAAAAAGGGATACAGATAAAGCTAAAGGTATAATTGGCTTTTAGGTGCGTATTGTAAGAGTAATAAAAACTTAAGTTGTTGAGTATAAAAAGTAGGTTAAGTTTTAGGCGCTATTTCTTTTTTTGAAAGTGGTAACGGGTAATGAAAATAGCATCTCTTTCCTTATCAGCACTTTCAACTCCTGATGTAACGAATGCTAGTTCCCATCCTTGAGAAGACATTTCATTTAATTTGGCTTTTACCATAGCATCATTTGTTGCTATGTTATTAAATCTAATGCCACCAACGTTGTAAAAATTAAGCAATTTAGTTTCCTCAAAAGCTTTGGTTCTAATTTCAGAGCGCTTTTTATTGGATTTTTCTTTTTCACCATCTTCTTTTCTAATTGTAGTTGCCTCCCTGTAATTTAATGTTTGAGTTCCTGATATCATTCTTGAACGACCTAAACCATTTTGAATAAGAGATTCTACTACAGTAACTGTCTCAAATTCATAAATATTTTTAGGTTCATGTTCGTTAGTAAAAGCAGTAATAATTACAAAGAATCCCAAAACTGTAAAAATTGAAATTGTAATGTTTCTAATATTTTTCATCATTTAAATTTTTAATTAAAAATCTAATGTATAAAAAATGAGCTGGGGTCCGAATTAAGGAAGTAATAAGTTTATATATTTGTCTGCCCAAGCAATTAATATGATCACAAGAATCGTCACCATTTAATTGTTGATATCTTAAAAGACCTAAGGGTGTTTAGCTCAGTTGGTTTAGAGCGCTACCTTGACAGGGTAGAAGTCGGGGGTTCGAATCCCTCAACACCCACAAGAGTTCACAGAGATTGTGAGCCTTTTTTTGATCCCTTTGCTGAATTTTTACACAAATTCCTCACTTTTCTCTATCAGTATTTTGCATCATGGAAATGATATGTCGAACATATGTTATACATTTCTAATTCATCCGAATAATTGGAAAAAAAGATGTTAAAATCTGACCGAATTGTACCTCCTCAATTGTATTTATAGTATAAGATCATGTTATGGGAGAAATTCCCTTTATCATTTTTGTACCCTAATGTTAAATAATATTGATAATAAATATATGAATATGAGTCAAGTACCTAAATATGTAAATGCAATTGTAAATATGGCAAAGTGGTCACAAACAACATTTATCAGGACATTTTACAAGTTTAAAACTCGCATGATTGAAAAAAGGTAAAAAAATTAGCTCAGCATCCAAAGGTGGTTGGGGTGTTTGTAACCTTTGAAACTGATAACCCAAAAATGAACCATCTGCATCTAGAAATCGCAGGTAAAAAATTATCTAGAGATGATGTTGCAGGTGCAATGAATTTGAAAACCGAATTTACAGGAAACATCGAACCGATATGAGGCAAAAATCAAACATTACAATACATCACAAAATAGCTGACCCGCCAGGAACGGAACATTGACGCGTACCACGATTTATTTATTAATTCAAAAACAAAGAAAAATGAAATTTAATTATAAGATCAAGATTCCTCTAAGCCGTCAGGACAAAGACTTCATTCAGAAAAAAGCGACATAGAACAGACAGATCCTCTCAGGTTATGTTCGTTCAAAAATGTTTGATTGAGTTGATCTCTGTAGAGAGAATGAAGTACCGTTTTAAAATTTAGGGGGCGGACTAACAACCTGGGTAGCTTAAGCAAACATGTTGAGGTAATAAATTTTCTAATCATAATATTAATTTTAATTATTATTTAGATTAAATAAATATTATTAATTTAGCTTAATGATTTTGAAAGCTAACAAAAATGGTTTTTTTGGATTTTGTGAGGATTGCAACGAATATCACTTACACTTTAATAATTTATTTTTTTCCTTCAATCGAACTAACCTAGTTAATTTTCGGAGGTACTTAGAAGAAATTGATCTTGAGACTTCTTGTATTCCAGAACATGATTTTGTTCTAAAAAAAAATATCGTATTAAAAGTATTATATCCTAACATAATAATTTTAGTGGACCTTGAAGACCTAAATATGTTGAAAAATCTAGTTATGATTAAACCTAATAATAACGCATCCCTGAATTTCACTAACTTTCCATTCGAAGAAAACAATAATTGATCAGTTATGATTTACACCATGAAAGAGACATATAAGGTTATTGTATTAATTTTAATTTCTTTATTAATTGGGTCTCCTATAACCCTAATTGCTCAATCAAAAAAAAATCAAGATAAAAAAGCAATATTAAAAATGTGTGGCTGCTTTGAAATCAATTTCAAATTTATTGAAACCTTTAATTATTCTGAATATGATGATTATAGAGGATCTGATGAATATGAGTCATATGCTTTAGAACTTGCTTTACCAATTGTAAATGAAAAAAATAAAATTTCCATACAACACTTACTTATTGTAGGTTCAGTTGACGAAAAATATGTTATAAAACATTGGAGACAAGATTGGTTATATCAAAATTCTCATTTATTCGAATACGAGGGTGAAAGACTTTGGAAAAGTAAAAAAATAGATAAGAAGTCTGTTAGAGGGCAATGGACACAGAAAGTTTATCAAGTTGACGATAGTCCAAGATATGAGGGAACTTCTTCATGGGTACATGTTGATGGAAAAAGTTTTTGGGAGAATGAGACAATGGCTCCATTACCTCGAAGAGAATACACAAAACGTGATGACTACAACATAATGAGAAGGGGAAATCGCCATGAGATAACAGATAATGGATGGGTACACAAACAAAACAATTCAAAGATTATTAAAACAGATTATGAATCTATTATTCTAGCTGATGAAATTGGTTATTCCCCCTACACGAGAGTTAATTATGATAGATGTAAATTAGCCCTTGATTGGTGGAATAGTAAAAAATTAAAATGGAATAGTATAAGGAATGAATGGGATAAAATTTATTCTTCAGAAAAAAATATTTCATTGAAAAAAAAGGTTGATGGAATGTTCTTATATGAGCATTTAATGTTTACAGATAATTATGACAAAAAAGAAACTCATGGGCCATTGATAAAATCTTTTTTAAATAACTAAAACCTTCTCAGAATCCTAATTATTTATTATGTCGGTACTATCCTAATTATTTTTTTTCAATTACTCTTTGATACCAAATCAAATTAAAATGAGTGACAACAAAAAGAAGTACTCTTTATTATCCCCTTATATTCAAATGACAGGGTGTAGTTGGTTTATTATAAACCAAAAAAGGGCCTACCAACCTGGTCAGCTTGGGGATAGACTCACTATCTGCTAATACTTCTTTGTTGTAGAGTTTTTTTACCGTTTAAATAACATTCAATAACATTAAAGATGCCACATGAAAAAGGGAATACTTATAGCCAGGGCAGACCCGAAGGCTCTAACAACAAATCTACTGAGATAATAAAGCAAACTTTAGCCAAGTTAGCTGCTGCATTTAATATTGATGAAATCCTTTATGAAATCAGAGGACTAAAGGGCAGAGAAAAGCTAAATGTTATATTTCATCTTCGGAAGTTTGTTGTTCCTATTCCTAGGGATGAGGTCAATTCATATGGTTCTCCCGATACTAGGACTGTATGGATAGACAAGATCATGGCAGTAGATCCCGACGAGTTACACCAAAAGATTATGTATCAAATCAGTGGGAGGTAAGTATTAAAGAAAAAGGGGAATCCATAATTGATAGTAGATTGTAGTCAGGCATTCAATACTTCATCCCCATTTTCATAACAACTAATTTCAAAAGTGCCCATTTTCAAATGCAAATATTACATTATGAATTATTTAAAATCTACAAATTATAATAGTTAGTTCTTATACAATGATAGATGACAGAAATGAATAAGATCGGACAAAAGCACGGCTCAAAGCCAATCAAGCCTCGAGAGATAATAGCGTATTTAATGACCATAGACAAGCCATTGTTGCCTCTAGCGACCCTTATGGTTTATTCGCTGAGGCTATCTCAGAGGGTAATAAATATCACTACTGCAATGGGGAGCTACATATTGTCTATGACGACAAGGGTAATGAAATATGGAGAATACCTTAGCAGTCACAGCTAGAGCAAGCGCATGGTTAGCAAATACACTTTGAACAATTTTGCTCTTCAATACAGGGATTACAATCACATGAACACATATCTAAAAGATTTGATATCATAAAGTTACAAATTCTATGGAACTAACAGTTTATCAAAGCGGCTATGGATCAATTTACAATTCAACTTGGTTTGAAGAGTATGTTTTAATCATTAATTACAATGTCTGACTGGACACCATTCTTTCCCTCATGTTGACTTTGACCCTTCTTAACGGGAGGGTTTTTATTCCAACTTTAGGGGTAAAATCTCAATTATAAACTCATCAGATTATATTCTTAAAATGAATATTCTTAAAAATTATTTCAAAAATTTACTAAATCACCACTTACTTGATGTAATTATTAATTAAAATTTAATTCTTTAAAACATGTTATTTAGAAATATTCTAATTTAATTTATCATTTATAAATTGTGAATTAACTATAAATCATTATAAAATGAAAAAAATATTATTAGGATTACTTTTTTTAAGTACAATATCGCTGAAAGCTCAATATTGCGTATTCTTTGATTTTAAAGCTGAAAATCAAGACATGGTTGTATCAACCATAACAGCTGCAATGAATACCGATTGGGCTAA
>CETK01386651.1_pt1 | contig 11922 bp, 10 predicted proteins | sample 361431 | NCBI WGS metagenome assembly CETK01 (sample SAMEA2622452, study PRJEB7988) | marine metagenome | biome: marine biome (ENVO:00000447); feature: surface water layer (ENVO:00002042); material: "saline water (ENVO:00002010), including plankton (ENVO:xxxxxxxx)" | depth 5 m | reverse complement strand
TAGCTAGAAATGATCCATCTTGCCCCAGAACACCCGTAATTAAAATATTTTTATTTAATTTACTCAAGAATTTTTAGATTTGGTAGAGGTACAATAAATTTTGTTCCATTTTTTAAAAGATCTCTCTCTCGTTTTAAAAATTCAGTAGTGAAATGCCATGGTAAAATAAATAAATAATCTGGAGATAACGATCTCATTTTCTCTTCAGAAATAATCTGAATCCATGAACCAGGTGTGTATTTGCCAAATTTTTGTTTTTGTTTTTCTGCTATAAATTCAATTAGGCTGCTATTTATGCCATAGTATTGAAGAAGTGTATTTCCTTTAGTGCTCGCGCCATATCCTATTACCTTTTTTCCATTCTTTTTTAATTTATGTAATAAATCTAATGTTTCATTTTTTAAATTTTCTACTCTTTTTTTTAAATTTAATAATGATTTTTCCATATCTTCAAAGTTATTGTTTTCAAATTCAATGATACTTTGTCTTCTTACCAATCCTATTTCATTATTAAATAAAGATACATTATCCATTTGATTTTTATTTTTACAAGCTACAACCCTAATACTGCCGCCATTAGTATTGTTTAATTCTGCATCAACTATTTTAAAACCATTGTTATGTAAAATGTATTCTAAACTATTTAATGTATAGTATTCTAAATGTTCATGAACAATGTTATCAAAAGCATTTTGCATTATCATTAATGGGGTATAACTAAGTTGAAGAATCCATATTCCATCGTCTGCTAAACAATCATATATATCTTTAGTAAATTTATTAGGATCCTCTTGATCATAAAACATTGCAATAGATGTTATAACTTTTGCTTTTGCATTATTAGAGAAGTTAAGAAAATTATTAGCAGTAAAATAATCACATAAATAATTTTGAATTTTAGACTTTGCTAATTTAGATAAGTTAGTTGCTGGATCAATGCCATATTTTTTAACTTTAATGTCTTTACTATATAAATCTAAAAGAGTTCCATCATTACATCCAATGTCTAAGACTATATCATCATCTTTTATATTTACCCAATTAGGAACAATTTCAACAATATCCTTAAGTTGTTTTGTCATAGTTTTATTGGTTCCAGATAAATACCAATAATTTCTATACATTGCGTCTCTTTCTACAGATTCTAATAGTTGTATTAAATTACTCCCTTCACCAATTCCTATTCTAAGTTTAGATGATGGATAATCTTTTTTTTGGTCATCGTAAAAATGTGATAAATAAAAATTTCCTAGATCCCAGATTTCTTTTATATTTCTATTTGAAACTCGACATTTATCTATAGTAGTTATCATTTAGTTTAATCTTTCAAAACCTTCAGATGGTAATTTAAAATTAACATATCTTTTTATACTATCACCATCCTCTATTTTTTTTATTATATTAAAAACTTTTTCTAATTCATAAAAATATTCATCTATGATTGCTTTGTTGTGCGATATTGAAACATAAATAGAATTAGTGGCTAAAAAATTTTTACTAAGCATCTTATCAGTAATCAAGCCCTTATAAATTCTATCATTTTTACCAAAGGAAAAGTTAATCAAACTATCTATTCCTGTTATTGCAATATCTAATTCTTTTTTAATAGCTAGTTTACTTAATTTGTTTTTAATATATTGACCCTTTTGTTTCACAATCTCCCATGATTTAATTCTTTTCATTTCTTTAATCGAAGCTATCGCAGCTGTAGGCCCAATTCTATCAGACCAGAAAGTGCTACTAATAAAGGAATTTTTGGCTTCTTTCATTATTTTAGTTTTACCAATAACAGCATTAAGTGGATATCCATTGCTTAAAGCCTTACCAAAAATTGCTATATCAGGTATTACCCCATATGATTGATGAATGCCTCCAAGAGTTTGTCTAAATCCTGTCGTACATTCATCAAAAATTAAAACTAAATTTTTCTTGTTTGCAAAATCTCTTACCTTTTTTAAAAAATTATCTTTTGGTTGAATATTTCTTACACATTCCATTTTAATTACACCAATGTTAAACTTTGAAACAATTTTTTCCAAAGAATGAAAGTCATTATAATAAAAAGGGAAAGTTGTATTTTTTAGAGATGATGAAACACCCTTTGTCGTAATACCTTTTAAAAGATGCTGATTCAAATTATTTTTATTATTTAAATTTGTAGCTAGATACCAATCATGCCAACCATGGTAACCACAAACTGCAATATTGTTTTTTCCTGATGCTGCTCTTGCTAATCTTATTGCTACAGCATTTGCTTCTCCACCGGTTCTAGTAAAATGAACTTTATCAGCCCATTTATGAATACTCTTTAACTGTTCAGCAAGTTCGACTTCTTCAAAACAATTTAGAGTTGACATTGTAGAGGTAGTAATTACTTTTTTTACAGCATTATCTACATTTTTATTTGCATAACCAAGAACATTTGTGCCTATACCCATCATTGAAAAATCAGTGTAAGTTTTATTATCTAGAGCAGTAATTTTACAGCCCTTAGCTTTTTTGTAATATGTTGGCCATTTACCAGGTAAATATCTATTTGGATGTTTTGACAAAAACATATTTCCAAGAGCTATAGACTTATTTGCTCTGTTCCAAAAAGAATTGCTCATTTTCGTTAAAGCCACTTTCTTGGATCTATGAGATTAATTTCATTGCAAGATAGCTTTTTATCAAAATTAATTTTTTTATCTATTTTCATAATATTTTTAAAAGTATCAAATAATTGATCTAATTCATATCTACTCCTAAAACCCAAAATAAATTCATTTTTATCTAAGTTTTTCATAATAAATGAGATGCATGCATAAATATTATTAATTTGATTTTTTTCAATCCATTTTTGGTAGACTAATAAAATTTTTCTATATTGTTTAAAATGTTTTGGTAAATTTTCAATTTTATTAAGCAATATACCTTGCAAAAAAATAGATCTGTATACAACTTGTATATTATAATTTTTAGTGAATTCTAGCCATTGTTTTTTAATCATTCTTTGATCAAAAATATTTAACGGTGCTTGAATTATATCGAAATCAAAATTTTTTTTTAATTCAATCATTTCGTAAGGATTATAGATAGAAAATCCAATTTTTTTTATCATTTTATTTTTTTTAAGTTCATTGATAACAGAATAAATAATTTCTCCCTCTTTTGATAAAATCTGTTCTGGATGATGAAAATACATTGCTTCTAATTTTAATACTTTTAGATCCATAAAAATTTTTTCTATGATCTGATAAGTCTTTTTTTGTATATTTTTTTTTGATAATATTTTTGGAAATTTAGTATAAATTTTTAAATTTTTATTTGAATAATTTCCAATTAATCTATGAATATTACCATATTCGTATGCAGTATCTAATTTAGTAATTTTTTTTTGATAAATAAACTCAAATATTTTATCGATCTCTTCTTTTTTTATTTTTTTATTTTTGCTAAGTATACCATATTTTTGATCAAAATTCGCAGTACCTAAAATAATTTTATGTTTGTTTAACAATGTCAAATAGTTTTAAGATATTTACGAATTTCATTTACTTTCAAAAAATTATCATTGTTTCCAGAATTGTATTCAAAATTCTCTTTAACTAATTTACCTTTTTCTTTTTTATTATTCACTAAGTAATCTATTTTTTGATCAATAAATTTAATTGTTGGCTTTATGACAAAATGATCTTTAAATTCAATTGTCAAATAATTTTCATCTTTTGGGCACATAATTTCATGTATTTTTTCACCAGGTCTCATTCCAATAATTTTTTGCTTTATTTTTGGAGCCATTGCCATTGCTAATTCAGTTATTTTAATTGATGGAATTTTTGGTACAAATATTTCACCTCCATACATTCTTTGAAATGAATTGATAACAAAATCTACTCCTTGATCTAAAGTAATCCAAAACCTTGTCATCTTATCATTAGTAATGGGTATAAAATCGTTTCTGTCTTCAACCAGTTTTTTAAAAAAAGGAACTACTGAACCTCTTGATCCAGCTACATTTCCATACCTTACAACAGAAAATCTTGTTTTATATTTGCCCACAAAATTATTTGCTGCAACAAATAGTTTATCAGATACTAATTTTGTAGCTCCATATAAATTAATAGGATTTGCGGCTTTATCTGTAGATAAAGCTATAATTTTTTTAATATTTTGATTTAATGAAGCTTTTATAATATTTTCAGCACCTAAAACATTTGTTTTAATAAACTCAGTTGGATTATATTCTGCAGCTGGCACTTGTTTTAAAGCAGCAGCATGAATAACATAATCAATACCTTTAAACGCAAAATTTAATCTATCGTAGTCCCTAACATCTCCTAAAAAAAATCTAAGTATATTATTGTGCTTTAATAAGTTTGACTGCTGGCTCATTTCGTGTTGTTTTAATTCATCTCTAGAATAAATAACAATTTTTTTACATTTATATTTTGAGATTAATTTATTTGTGATCTTTTTTCCAAATGATCCCGTGCCTCCAGTAATTAAAATAGATTTATTATTAAACATTTTTTATTTATATCTTGATTAATTAATTAATCATTAAAATAATCCTTTTTTTTTAATTTGAAATTGTTTACTAAATTATAGTGATTTAGTACTTTTTTTACATAATTTTTTCTATTCAAAAATTTTTTAGCAATCATAGGTGTGAAATCAATTTTTTTTGAATGCCTAATGTTTTTAAATGTTTTATTGAAATTTAAATCACCTTTTTTAAAATCTAGCAAATTTTCTTTTAAAAGTTTTAATATTATTGAATCTACAGCTGATTTCACTGTTGACATACTATAATCAAATGGATTTTTTGTAATTTCAGATGTAGCATGATAAATAATTGGACCAATATCTAATTCTTTACTTAAATAATGTATTGTTGCTCCAACTAATTCAGGATTTCTATCAAACAAAGCCCAAAAATTACAATCAGTACCAGTATAAAAAGGAGAAATTCCCATATGGATATTTATGGCATTCTGCCTAATTAAAAAGTTTAATAAATTTCCTTTTATAAAGCTTGAACCAAAAACTAAATAAATATCACTTTTAAAAAATTCTTTATAGTTATTTATATTAATTTTATTTAAATCCCCGTAGGCCAGATTTACAATTTTTATTGAATTTTTTTGGGAATGAATTGAAACATGTTTTTTAAAAAATTTATTCTGCGATAAATTAACTTTTGTGAAATAGTCTGCTATATATTTATTTACTTTATATCTACTCTTATTTATTCCAGGAAAGTGTGTGGTTGACTCTTGAAAAACGAATAAATTACCAATTTTTTGTAAAGAATTCACAAGATAATTATGTCTTAATTTATTCGAGGTAAATATTGTTATCTTCATATTAAAGGTATTTATTATATTCTATATGATTATTTCGATTAACAAACAAATTCTTATTTTGTTTCTCATAATTAAAATGATATTTTTTATTTACATTCCTAAATGCAAAATTAATTTTAAGTTTTTTTAAAATTTTTACAGTTTGATAATTATAAACACCACTTGGATAAGAAAGTGAATTAATTACCTGATTATTAATTATAGATGATAGATATTTTTTATTATTTTTGTATTCATTATATTGTGAAAAATAGGAAACTTTACGTATATTAAAAAAATGATTTTGTGAATGAAGACCAATTTTATTTTCTTTTGCGATTAGTTTTAAATCATTTTCATTTAAATATTTGTCTTTATTTATTTTATGATAGTTAAATTTTTTCTTTTTAAATAAAATTTTATTTACTTTAGAAAACAAAATATTACTAATTATTGAATTTCGTATAAGTCTAAATTGAATATCTTGATAAGAATAAAAGGATTTGAGTTTCATTATTTTTATTATTTTATAGTGATAATTTTTTAATAATATATTTAATTTTTTCTTGTCAAAGTATCTATAAAGTTCATTAAAAAAATCTTCATAATAAAAATTAACGTTAGAATAATAATTCATATAAAAATGTTTATAAGATTCTAGCACTTTATCTTTATTTAGAATATATGTGCTAGGAATAAAAAAGAACGATCTTATTTTAAATTCATTTAAAATTGGATATGCAATTTTAAGCTGAGATTTTAATCCATCATCAAAAGTCAGACATAAATGATTTTTATTTAGCGTATTATTATTGTATTTTAAAATATAATCTTCTGGGCTAAGTATATTTTTAATACCTATATATTTAATTAATCTATATATATAATCTTGATTGACTGATCCTTGGGTATTTGGTTTTGAATTATTATCATGAAAATCATGAAACATTATTGGTGTATTTGTTGAGTTCATTTAGTTAAATTTCTTGTGATATATTACCATTATTAATATTTAAGACACGATCACAAAATTTTTTTATTTCTAAATTATGTGTTACTACTAATATTGTTTTATTTTTTAATTTTTTTAGATTTTTATATATTTTGAATTCAGTTGTCTTATCAAGAGAACTTGTTGCTTCATCCATTACAATAATTTTTCTATCAAAGTATAATGATCTTGCAATTGCAAGTCTTTGTCTTTGTCCTCCAGATAAATTTACACCACCTTCTTCAACAATTGTATTGATTCCAGAAGGAAGTTCATCAATAAGGTTTTGTAATTCAGAGTTTTTTATTGCATAATCTAACTGAAAAGAATCTATTTTGTCTTCTTCAATTCCAAAAGCTATATTTTGTTTAATAGTTACTGGTGCTATAAAAAAATTTTGTGAAGTATAAGAAATATTATTTCTCCATTTTATAAGATTTTTTTCTATATTTACATTATCAACTTTAATCGACCCTTGTTTAGGCGATATTAAACCTAGAAAAATATTTAAAAAGGTTGTTTTACCAGACCCACTTTCTCCATAGATGCCAACAAATTCATGCTTATTTATTTTAAGATTTAGATCTTTTATAATTTTTTTATCATTAAATCCAAAACTTATATCATTTAAATTTATATTACTATTAAAAGATAATGTTTTATTGTCATGGGCAAAATTTTTATGAATTATATTTTTTTTTAAAATTTGCATTTCTTTATCAATTAGATTTATCGATGGATGTGAGAATTTAAGTGTTTGATAAGTGTTAATTATTTTATTAGCGGATGGTAAAATTCTAAAAAACGCTACTGCAAATAATGGAAGTGAAGTTAGTAGATTATTCATATCATATAAAAAAATATTTAAAAAAATTATTATTGTTATTATTATTATAGCTAATAATTCTAATAAAGATCTTGGAAGTACAGAAATTATATTCATATTTCTTCCAGTTATTAAATTTTGCTTATTATAATTGTAAAAAATGTTTAAAAAATACTTTTGACAATTTAATATTGTAATTTCTATGATTCCACCAAAACCTTGTTGAACAATATCTATAGTCTTAAGTTCACTTTTTTGTCTAATTTTACCCCAAGAAGAGATTTTTGTTTGTAAAAAAAATATATAAAAAAATAAAAAAATTAAAATTATTAAAAATATAATTAGTGTTATTTGGGTTTGAAAATATAATAAAATAAAAAATATTCCTATAACAATTATAGTTTCGATAAATAAATTTAAAGCTGCATTAATATATGACATGGATACTGATATTTCAGAAGTAATATTTCTTAGAATCTCACTAGATTGCTTTGTTATAAAAAAAATATAATTTTGCTTAAGGTAGCTATTCATTAAATTATTTGAAAGTTGTAAATTAACTCGGTAAATCAAATTACTTTGATAATAACCAAAGAATATCAAAAAAAAGGACTTAAAAATAAACAATAACAAGATAAATAAACTTGAAAATACTAATATTGATTTTGTTTCAATTTGTTTAAAATCTAAAATATTTTCAAAATAATTTAATTGAAAACTATTATTTTGTGATTTTAGAATAATTTCAATTAATGGTATTATTATACCAATACTTAACATTTCTATAAATACATTTAATAAGGAAAAAATTAAAAGTATAAAAAAAGAAAAATAATAACCTTTTGTTAAGTTTTTAATTTTTGTAAAATTTTTGAAAAAGCTTATCATCAACTTTTATATTTTTATTTTTATTAGAAATATACTCATTCTTTAAATCATGCTCTATCATTTCGTTTATTAATTTTTCTAAGTTAAATTTATATTTAAAAGATAAAGCTTTTTTAGCTTTTTTTGAATCTCCTAATAATGAATTAACTTCACTTTTCCTAAAATAGTTTGATGACACTTTGATTATAACTTGTCCTTTATTAATATACTTTAAATTTTTCGAAATTTTATCAACTTTACCAATTTCATTTTTACCTTTTCCAATCCATTTAAGTTTTATACCAAAATAGTTACATGTTTTTTCAATGAATTGTCTAACAGAATATTGTTTTCCAGTTGCAACAACATAATCGTCCGGTTTTTTTTGTTGAAGCATCAACCACATCATTTTTACATAATCTTTTGCGTGACCCCAATCTCTTTTTGAGTTCAAATTACCAATATATAAACAATCATCAATCCCTAAAATAATTTTAGCAATACCTCTAGTTACTTTTCTTGTAACAAATGTTTCTCCTCTTTTCTTTGATTCATGATTAAACAGAATTCCATTACAAGCAAAGATTTTATAGGCGTTCCTATAATTAACTGTAATCCAATAAGAAAAAAGTTTTGAAACTGCATAAGGACTTGTTGGCATAAATTTTGTATTTTCATTTTGATTATTATCAATAGCATTGCCATAGATTTCTGATGAAGATGCTTGATAAAATTTTGTTTTATTTTGTAAATTAAGTATTCTTATAGCTTCTAGAATTCTTAGTGTGCCCAATGCATTTATATTAGCGGTATATTCTGGATTTTGAAAACTTACTGATACGTGACTTTGGGCTGCTAAATTATATATTTCGTCAGGTGAAACATTTTTTATTATATCAATTAGGTTACTGGAATCTGATAAATCTCCATAATGGAGGTGAAGTTTTTTATTTTTTTTAAAAGGGCCTTCATATAAATTATCAATGTTTTGCGTATTAATAACTGCCGTTCTTCTTTTTATTCCATGAACTTCATAGTTTTTAGATAATAATAATTCTGCAAGATAACTTCCATCTTGTCCAGTAATTCCAGTTATTAAAGCAATTTTTTTTTTCATTTAGTATTATATTTTAAATATACAGTTTTAAGACCATTTTTTAAGGAAATTTTTGGCTTCCATCCAAGTTTTTTTATATAACTAGAATCTAAAATTTTTCTAGGTGTTCCATTTGGCATATCAATTTTTTTTGTTATTTTTAAGTTAACTTTTGCAATCTTCATTATAATTTGTAATAAATTTAAAATGTTAATTTCAATTCCAGATCCCACATTTATAATATCATGTAGATTTTTTTGTTTAAGTAAGAATAAACAAGCTTCTGCTAAGTCGTCGACATGCATAAATTCTCTCAAACTTTTTCCATTTCCCCATATTTCAATATAAGTTTTATTATTTTTTTTAGCTTCATAAGTTTTTCTAATTAAAGCCGGTAAAACGTGTGCAGTTTCGAGGTTATAATTATCATTTGGCCCATATAGATTTGGAGGCATAATGGAAATGTATTCTCTTTTATATTGAAAGTTGTAAGATTGACATAATTTCACACCTGCTATTTTTGCAACTGCATATGGTTCGTTTGTCTGTTCTAACTTACCATTAAGCAATTCACTTTCTTTAATTGGTTGTTTAGAAAATTTTGGATATATGCAACTAGAACCCATAAAAAAAAGTTTTTGAATATCAGCTAAATGTGAACCATGAATTACATTATTTTGTATTTGTAAATTTTCATAAATAAAATTTGCTTTATTAATATTGTTAATATTTATTCCACCCACATAACCAGCAGCTAAAAATACTATATCAGGTTTGTGATATTTTAAATATCTGAAAACTTTCTTCTGATCTAATAAATTTAAGCTTTTTCTAGAAGGAGATAAAACATTATTAAATTTTTTTTTTAAAAAAATTCTTTTTAAAGAGCTTCCAACCATACCTGTAGCTCCAGCAATAAATATTTTTGAATTCTTATTAATCATGCTTAATAATTCCTAACATACTTAATAAAATACTAATAGGTATAAAATGTAACATGCTATTCCAATTGTTAAATACATTGCCAGATGGAACTATAGGTAAGAGTATAAAAACAAAAGCTAAAATTAAAAAAAAGAAAGCAATTTTACTATTGTTAGTATTTTCGTTTTTAGAAATAATTGAAAATAGTAAAATAGGAAACATCTTATATATACTAAAAAAGAAAAGAAAAATAAATGGAACAGTGCCTACAATACCTGTTTCAGAAAGTAATTGTAAAAAAGCATGGTGGGGATGAGTTGTACAGGAATATTTACTATAGTAATATTTAGGATCATTACAAATCTCACGATAAATCTTAGGGCCAACACCAAAGACTTTGTTATCTAAAAAAATATTTGTAGCTGTAATATAATGTGCTTCATACATTTCAGAAAAAATATATATTTTTTTATCTTCTGATTGCAACTGATCAAAGGTTTGATTAATGAATCTATTTTTAAAATCTGGATTTAAAAATACTAAAATTACAACAACAGTTAAAATAGATAATATTGCTGATAATATTTGTACTCTGAAAGATTTAAATATTATTATATATGTGAAGTCAAAAATCAAAAGCAAAACAAGTGCTTTACGTTCGCCAGATAATACTACTAATATATTTACACAAATAAATAAGGTAAATAAAAAAAAAGTTTTATAATATTGAAGAAATTTATTATTTGTTAAAAAAAGAATCGAGATTGAAGTTAACGTTGCAAATAAGGAGTAATATCCCATTTTATGCTCATCTCCAAAAAAACTAGAAACGCGATAATTAAAATATTCGTACCCTAATATATTATAATTAGTTAAGTATTGTAGTATACTATCTAAAGTTAAGCATGTTATTGATATAAAAAAACCTAAAAAAAGATAATTAATTAAATTTCTATAATTTTTATAAAAAAAATAAAAAGCTAATGAAAACAAACAAAATCTAAAATAAAACAGTGAGCTTTGTAAAGATAAATAGACATTAATTGAACTTAAAGATAATAAAATTAAATATAAACACCATATTAAGAAAAAAATTGTATAATAATTAAAAAAATAATATTTAATTAAGTTATTTTTAATAACAAAGAAAATAAAAAAAAGTAAAGAAATTATAATAATTAATTCACTTAAAAAAGGACTGAAGATAAGAAAAATAGGTAAAAGAAAAAAAATAAAATAATTAATGTATTTTGATATAATCATAAATTATTTGGTATAAATAAATCTTAAAATAATTATTAACAATGAAATCATTAATGAAGAAATAAATATATTAATTATTATAATTATTTTATTTAAATTATTTTTAGAAAAAGGTCCTATAACATAAAATGGTGGTGATGTTTTAATTAAATACGATACTTCTTTGTCTAATTGTTCTAAAAATTTAATTTGTTGGTAGTAGTATTTTTTTTGATAGTCATTTAAGTATTTATAGTATTCTTTATAAATCTCATCTTCTTTATTATTTTTAAAATTTTCAAGAAGCATAATTTGATCTTCAATTTCCTCTAAATTAGTTCTTTTGATAAGTTTTAATTTTTCTAAAATTAAATTTTCATAAGAACTCAAATCATAATTTTCATCATAATTTTTAATATCATTGATTAATTTTTTTGAGGCAAAATTATTAAATTTAAAGTTATCAAAATCTAATAAATAAGAAATTACATCTAAATTTTTTAAATCATTTTTTTTTAAAAAATTATAAGTTTCTTTAAGCTGCATAATTCTTAATTCAATTTTTTTTCTAATACTTTCATCATTAGGAGTAGTTATATAATCTTTAATTCTCGTAAAATCTGTTATCGCTTGAGATCTAGCTTCTAAA
>CETK01094613.1_pt1 | contig 11960 bp, 13 predicted proteins | sample 361431 | NCBI WGS metagenome assembly CETK01 (sample SAMEA2622452, study PRJEB7988) | marine metagenome | biome: marine biome (ENVO:00000447); feature: surface water layer (ENVO:00002042); material: "saline water (ENVO:00002010), including plankton (ENVO:xxxxxxxx)" | depth 5 m | reverse complement strand
TGATGCACATAAAGACGATCCATTAGCTCAATTTCAACTAAACTCAAGAGATTTCTATGAGATAACTAAAAGAACCTTGGCTGCTACCAACAAATTTACTAAAGGGAAAGTTGTTTCTATTCTCGAGGGCGGGTACGATTTAAAAGCTCTGGCTGAAAGTGCTAATGAACACGTAAATGCTTTAATAGAATTCAATTGATAATTGTTTAATTCAATATAAATCATCGAAATGAAATTATACAAAATCAAAAAATCTAAAATTGATAACAAAGGAAGAGGCCTTTATGCTACGCGTAATATCAGGGAAGGTACTAAAATAATAGATTATATTGGTAAGATTATTACAAATAAACAAGTCGATGAGTCAAATAAATTTGACAATAAGAAACCTATTTATTTATTTACATTAAATAAAAAATATACATTGGATGGAGATTTTTCATGGAATACTGCTGGTTTAATCAATCACTCATGTAATAATAACTGTGATTATGAAGGCAAAGGTCTTAAAATCTGGGTTACAGCAATTAAAGATATCAAAAAAGGAGAGGAATTTACGTGCGACTATGGTTTTGGTTATGATGAAGACTACAAGCAATTTCCTTGCAAATGTAAATCAAAGAATTGTTGTGGTTATATTGTCAGAGCAGAGTCAAGATGGAGAATTAATAAAAGGTTTTCAATGGCTAATAAAAAAAAACTAATAAATAATTCTTGATAAAAATAAACCCTCTGGAGGTGCTGGAGGGGCACATAATGTCCTTTTTTTGGAATCAATAACACTATTAAATTTTTCTAAAGACCATTTTTTTTCTCCAAGATATTTTAAACAGCCAACCATTGAACGGACTTGTTTCTGCAAGAAAGATTTTGATTGAAATTCTATAATTATTCTATTTTTAGAAGAAATTATTTTGACTAGTTTTATTGTTTTAATTGGACTTTTAGCTCTACATGAGGATGCCCTAAAAGTTGAAAAATCTTTAGTGCCTATTAATTTTTTTGCGCCCTTCCTCATTTTATCAAGATCAAGTTCTTTCATGATATGCCAGCCTCTATTTTTTTCTAAAACCGGTCCACTTAAACGATTTATAATTATGTATTTATATATTCTCATTTTTGCTGAAAATCTTGCATGAAATTTGTTGTTTCTTTTTCGTATTTTTAAAATTGCAATCTTTTTGTCGTTTAAAAAATAATTAATTGATTTTAAAAATCTCTCATTATTTGGTATTTTTTTATTACAATCAAAATGCGCAGATTGTTCAATTGCATGTACACCAGTATCAGTTCTTCCTGAACCAAATAATATTATCTTTTCTTTTAAAAGTTTTGAAATTTTGTCCTGTATAAGCCCTTGAATAGTTTTGCCTTTTTTTTGAACTTGCCATCCTCTAAAATTTGTACCAACATATTCAATCAAAATTTGGTATCTAAACATTGGATATTATTGAACCTTTTTTAATTTGAGACCCAAGCATAAATTCACCAATTTTTTGAGGTTTTTTTCCTTGTCTTTGGATTTCAAGTATTTTAATAGACTCATTTTTAATACATGCAATTTCTAAGTCATTTGAAATTACTTCTCCAGAACTGCCAATCCCATTACTTAATTTAGCTTTTAAGATTTTATACCTTTCACCCTTAAAACTAAAATAAGCACCTGGATTTGGTGATAAGCCGTTTATTTTTCCAATAATTTCTTTTGCTCCGCTATTCCAATTAATTTGACCCTCTTTTTTATCGATCTTTTTTGCGTATGTTGCTTTAGAATGGTCTTGTTCAACAAATTTCGCTTTATCCTCTAAAATATCATCTACATTATCTAGAATTTTTTCTGCTGCAAGGAAAGATAATTTTTCTGAAACATCTTGTGTGTTTTCATTTTCATCTATCTTAACTTTATAAATATTACAAACAGGACCACTATCAAGTTCTTTAACAATTTTCATTACACTTATTCCTGTTTCGTTATCTAAATTCATAATTGATCTTTGGATTGGTGCTGCCCCTCTCCAATTTGGTAAAACTGATCCGTGGATATTTATAAAACCTTTTTTTGTTAAATTTAAAAAATTTTCAGGAATAATTTGCCCATACGCTACTACAATAGCAAGATCTGCGTCTAGCTTTTTTAAAAATTCATATTCTTCTGTATTATTTTCTAAGTTATCTGGAGCCCTAAAATCTATGTTTAATGTTTCAGAAATACCTTGCACAGGAGATTTTCTAATTTTTTGTCCTCTATGAGACTTTTGTGGAGGTTGAGTATAAACTACAGATATTGGATATCCATTTTGATATAAAGATTTTAAAATTGGGACAGCAAAAAATGGGGTACCCATAAAAATAATTTTTTTTGACATTTAAACTAATATTCTATCAGGATTTTTTTTATTTTTTGAAATTTTCTTTATTATCATGTCTCTTTTTAATTTTGACAAATGATCAATAATCAATTTACCATCAAGATGATTTATCTCATGTTGTAAACAAGTTGATAAAAGACCATCACATTTTAAATTTTTCTTATTTCCTTGTATGTCTATGTATTCAACCTCACAAATTTTTGGTCTTTCTATCTCTATAAAAGTATCCGGAATTGACAAGCATCCCTCCTCATAAATTGAAGTTTCATCACTAACTTTTTTTATAATTGGATTAATAAAACTTAAGGGTGTTTTTTTTTCATTTTTATTTGAAACGTCAATAACTAGAATTCTTTTGAGTATACCAACTTGAACCGCAGCCAATCCTATACCTTTAGATTTATACATTGTTTCAAATAAATCACTTATAAGTTTTTTTTCGTTTACTCCAACTTTCTCAACTGGTTCTGAAAGTTTTTTTAGTATTTCATCTGGTACCGTTATGATATGTTTAATGCTCATTATTTGAATTGATAAACTAATTTTTAAACTTTTAAAGGGAGAACTTTTAACAAAATTTCGTTTCTTATTTGATTTATGTTTAGTTGATTTAAAGTAGATATTATAAAATAAATAGTATCATCATCTATTCTCTCTAAACTATCTTGACCAATAATTTCAACTATTCTTAATAATGCTGTACCCTTTTCGTCATTATTTATCATAACTTGTATATCAGATGGAATTTCTAATTGATTAATTTCATATAAATCATCGTATTTTTTGGCAATTTCTACACCATCAGACTTAAGGGACTCCAAAAACATTTGGTCTCTTTTAGAAAAAAAGTATTTTTTGTTTTTTTTTATTTTTTTTAGAAAATTATTTAAATCTTTTTCTATTTTTGATCTTGAATAATCACCATTAAAATAATTAATTAACTTTGATTGATGCATTATATCTTTATTAAACTTGATATTTTTTTCATCTTTTTTGTTTATTTCAATATTTGTGTAATAAAAGCTGGTTAGGTTGTCAGGAATATCTGTGGGATCTATATCATTTAAAAATTTTTTTAATTCTAAATCAAAAGCATTTTCTAAATTATCTTTTTTAAATGACTCTTTAAGAATTTTTAATAATTTTAATCTTTCTACTTTCTCTGACTCAAGAAGAACCTTTTGATAGATTAAAGCTCTTGATTCAATATTTGATAAAGATTTAGTAAATTCTCTTACATTTAATAATTGATTTAAATTAAACTGAAATCGTTTATATAAATCAAATAAGTCTGTCTCTGAATAGTTCTTATCATGTGCTGCTTTTTCAAGAGTAGCAATTTTTCCTAACTCGGAAATATCTATCTCCTGTGATGAACTCAATAAATTAAATGCAGATAAATATCTCCAAATAATTTTATCTGTATTTTCTGTTGGTTCAAAAAGAAAATCTGGATTGGTTTTATGTGCTAAATGAAAATCAAAAATAGTTTTTTCTGATACTGATTTGTCTATTTGATCCGTGAAACCTAATAAATATGATATTTTTTTTTCGAAATATTCATCTTTGAAACCAAGTTCTTTTTTTAAATCAAGTATAAGCTGTGCTTCTTCATTTTTACCACTTTTTATAAGACAATAAATATTAAATTTAAAAAGATATTCATCGTTAATTGGTTCTTGGTTTTTTGAAAAAATTTCACACACTTTTTCTAAATTTCCTTTTGACAAATGTTGGTCTACTAAATGACTTGTCAAATTAGAATGGCTATCAAAAACTTGATTTTTAATAATATATTCCTCAATCAAATTCAAATCTGAGTTTTTAATTAACCATTCGGTTTTTATTTTTATAAATTCTTTATCTGTAATATTTTTTTTTGGATGGTGTGCATTTGTCAAAATTGAAATATTCATTAATTCTTTTGCGTCATTTGATAAATTCATTTTTTGTAATTTAGCAAAGATAATTTTTAATTGATCACCATCAGAATTTAGCCACATGTTAATATCTAGACCAAAATCTTCTGGATCATATAAACCAAGAATTTTTGTATTTTTTGAATTTAAATTGTCATCCAACTTTATTTCCGTGATTGAATTTTGATTATCAATTTTTAAATCTTCAGATATGGATATTTGATTTGAATTTTCCTCTTTAGTTTTTTTGTCTATATTTATATTTTCTGTGTTTTCGATGTTTGATTTATCAATATTCCATATATCAACTGGCTCATCTTCTGAGTACAAATTATTGTTAAAAATGAAAAATAATATTAAAATTGAAAAAAATATTTTATTTAACAATTTTAAAATTTTCATTTGGTATTATTTTTTCAATTGTTTTATTTGGAGCTGGAAAATTAACTTTATTTAATAAAAAAACTATTCCTACAAATATTGTACTTGCAATAAGCAGCTTTATTAATAAGCTTAAAAAATTGAATCTAGTTGTTCTTGTTTTTTTATAAAATTGCATATATCGTTTAATATTTTCAAATTAAGACATATTTGTGTTTTTTCAATAAATAAACTTATGGAATCAAATAAAAATCTTGTTTTTTTAGGAATGATGGGATCAGGTAAAACAACTTTAGGAAAGATTGTTTCAAAAAAACTAAATAAAAATTTTATAGATATTGATAATGAGATTGAAAAAAAAGAACGTATGAAAATTTCCGACTTATTCTCTCAAAAAGGTGAGGTTTTTTTTAGAAGGCTAGAGGAAAAAATAACTCTTCAAAATTTAAAAAAAAACAACTCTGTAATATCACTTGGAGGTGGTGCTTTTATAAACAAAAATATACAAAATGAAGTGCTGAAAAATCATATTTCTGTTTGGTTAAAATGGGACAACAATAATCTCATTAAAAGAATTAAAAATAGCCAAAAAAGACCAATTGCAATACAATTAGATGAAAACAATTTAGACAAATTGATAAATAAAAGAGCTAAAATCTATGCAAGAGCTAAATACCAAATTAAATGCGATAAATTATCAAAATTGGAAATAGTAAAGAAAATTATTGATCAATATGAAACAAGCTAAGTTAAAAGTTAAGACAAAATCTGGTGACTATCCGATTATAATTGGTAACAACTTATCAGCAAATTTAGCAAAAATTTTTAAAAATAATCAAATAGGTTTTAACAAGTGTTTTTTATTAGTTGATAAAAAAATTAAAAACAAAATTGTAAAGAAAATAACGAAATCTATTAAAAGAGAAAAAATAATTTTAAAGTTTAATCCCTCTGAAAAAAACAAAAATATATACAATGTGATTAAAATTTTAAATATATTACAAAAAAACAATTTTAATAGAAATGATTGTCTTATAACTATTGGTGGTGGAATAACTGGCGATACTGGAGGATTTGCTGCAAGTTTGTTTAAAAGAGGTTTAAAATTTATAAATATACCTACAACACTTTTGGCTCAAGTTGACTCCTCTGTTGGAGGAAAGACTGGAGTAAATACTAATTATGGAAAAAATCTAATTGGAAGTTTTTATCAACCAGATCTAGTTTTAGCTGACATTTCTCTCTTAAGAACTCTACCAAAAAGAGAGATTATTTGTGGATATGCTGAAATTTTAAAACATTCAATTATTTCCAAAAAGAAATTTTTTGAATACTTAGATAAAAATGTTAACAATATCTTAAACCTCAAATCTCCATCTATCGAAAAAGCAATTTTTGAAAGTTGTAAAATCAAAAAAGAAATAGTCCAGAAAGATGAAAATGAAAAAAATTTAAGAAAAACTCTTAATCTTGGGCACACATTTGCTCACGCATACGAAGCATCAATGAATTATTCTAAAAAATTAAATCATGGTGAGGCAGTCATCTTGGGTATTTATTCAGCAATAAAATTTGGTTTAGAAAATAAAATTACTAAAGCACTAGATTTCAATATTATTAAAAAACATTTAATAAAAGCTAAACTAAACTATGACATGAAGAAATATTTTTCAAAAATAAATACGAAAAAAATTGTAATGTTTATGCAAAAAGATAAAAAAAATAATTCTGAAAAAATAAATCTTGTCCTCCTCAAGAAAATCGGGTCTGTTGACTTAAGCAAGAAATTTAATAATAAGAGAATTGAATTCTTTATAAACAATTCTTTATTGAATTAAAATTTGTAGAGAATGAATCGATGTTTTAATTTCATCATTTAAAATTTTATAAATTTTTTTGTTACTTTCGACTCTGTTCATTTTTTTTAAGTTTTCAGACTTTATGATTAATTTAATATGAAATTTATTTTTGTCATTACCTGGATGATTTTTGTGTAAAAAACTTTTATCTTCAACATCTACTTTCTCACAAGATAAATTGTTCAAAATTTTATTTTTTATTATTGAAATTAGTTCATTTATATCCATAAGTAGTAATATTATATCATGAAAAATATATGTGATTGGAATAATTGTAACGAAATAGGTGAATATAAGGCACCTGTTGAAAAAGATAATAGTAAAAAATTCAGGCTACTTTGTTTAGAACATGTTAAAGAATTTAATAAAAATTGGAATTATTTTTCAGGCATGGATGACAAACAAGTAATAGATTTTTTAAAATCAGACATGATTTGGCATAAACCTACACAAAGTTTTAGCTCTTCAGACAATTTTTTTAAAGTTTTGTGGAATAACACTCTTAAAGATGAGTATGATAAAAATAAGTTTAATGGTGAGCTTAATCATATGCGTCAATTTAAATTCGACCATAAGGATATTAAAGCATTTGGTATTCTTGGCATTTCTGTAGGGATTAAATGGGCTAAGATACAGGATAAATTCAAAATACTTGTTAAAAAATTTCACCCTGATAAGAATTCTGGTAATAAAAATTATGAAGAAAAACTAAAATTAATTACTTTAGCTTATACACAATTAAAAAATACTTATAGGAAAAAAATTGACACCTAATTTGAATATACAGCCAGATATAAAATTATCTTTAAAACAAACTTTTGGTATCGATTCTGAAATGGAAGTAGATGCCTTTTCGGAGAAGACTGAATATGTGCCTGAAATAGATAAAAATTACAAGTTTGATAAGGACACAACTTTGGCAATTATTTCTGGTTTTGCTTTCAATAAAAGAGTTTTAATTCAGGGATATCACGGCACGGGAAAATCGACACACATTGAACAAATTGCTGCAAGATTGAACTGGCCTTGCATAAGAGTAAATCTTGATAGTCATATTTCCAGAATTGATTTAATTGGGAAAGATGCAATTGTTTTAAAAGATGGAAAACAAGTGACACAATTTAACGAAGGAATATTACCGTGGTCTATTCAAAACCCTGTAGCATTAGTTTTTGACGAATATGATGCAGGAAGACCTGATGTAATGTTTGTCATACAAAGAGTTTTAGAATCAGAGGGTAGTTTCACGTTACTTGACAAGAACAAAGTTATAAAACAAAATAATTTTTTTAGGTTATTCGCTACCTCAAATACTGTAGGATTAGGTGATACGAGTGGTTTATATCATGGAACACAACAGATAAATCAAGGTCAAATGGATAGATGGAACATCGTCTCAACTTTAAATTATTTAAGCTTAGATAAAGAGATGGATATAGTTTTAGGAAAAAACAAAAATTTTAACACTCAAAAAGGAAGAGAGAAAATTGCTAACATGATTAAGGTTGCATCTTTAACAAGAAAAGGTTTTATAGCTGGTGATATCTCTACAGTGATGAGTCCAAGAACTGTTTTACACTGGGCAGAAAACACTGAAATTTTTAAAGATATTGGTTATGCGTTTAGAGTGACTTTTTTAAATAAATGTGACGATTTAGAAAAAAATACGATTGCTGAATACTATCAAAGATGTTTTGGTGAAGAATTGCCTGAATCTTTAATAAATATTCAAATTTAAATGAACAGCAAAATATCTTCTCTTAAAGAAAAAATGAGGCAGGCATTGACCTCAACAATGAAGGTCATCTCAGAAGATTTTAAATCCAAAGATCAAAAAACTAAAAATTTTAATGACAAGTCTGAAAATCTAGTAATAGAACACTTAACTAGTCCTCAGGATTTTATTAAATTTAGAGCTGACTTTGACTCAAAAGCACTTGAAAAAAAATTCTCAAACAAAGATATCTTTAAAAATAGTCTTCCAAAAAATGTGTCGTGTAAATCATTATATACCATAGCAGAAAAAACTAGATATGAATTACTGGGTTCACAAATGTTAAAAGGTATAAAAAAAAATTTGAACGAAAACTACAACTTAAAAATATCACTTAAAAACGATAGAAAAATTAATTCAAAAGAAGATATTCAAGTTACTGAGGCTTTTGAACTTTATATGCTAAAAAACTTTCAAAAAGTTAAGTTAAATTCTTTTTCAGAGAAAATGTTAAGTTTTTGGGAAAAAGATTTTGATAAATCAATTAAGAAACATTTTGAATTTCTAAATAATAACTTGGAAAATCAACAAGTGTATTGCTCAAAATTTTCAGAAATCTTACGAGATATGGATATTTTTGATACTGATGAAACTGAGGAAAATAAAGAGGAAAACAGCGACGAAGGAACAGACAACCCCTCTAATGATGATGATAAATCTGAACAAGAAGATCAAAAAGATCAAGATTCTAAAGATGAGGCACAAGCATCAGTTGATGCAGATTATAATATTGATGAATACAATCTAAACGAACAATTGAGCGATATTGACTCAAATGAGGAGAACTCTGAACAAATTATTCAAAAATCTAATAATGATTTAAACCTTGATTATAAGATTTTCACCAACGAATTTGATGAAATAATAAAAGCTGAAAAATTAGAGAATTTAGAGGAAGCATTAAAATTAAGAAAAAATCTTGACCAACAATTGATAGGTTTTCACGATATTGTAACGAAATTGGCCAATAAACTTCAACGACAACTCTTAGCAAAACAAAATAGATCTTGGAATTTTGATTTAGAAGAGGGCTTGCTTGACAGTTCGAAATTAACAAGAATTATTATGGATCCATATAATTCTCTATCTTTTAAAAAAGAAAAAGATTTAGATTTTAAAGATACTATTGTTACATTGCTGATTGATAACTCGGGTTCAATGCGTGGGAGACCAATAACAATAGCAGCTATATGTGCTGATATTCTTTCAAGAACATTGGAAAGATGCTCTGTTAAGGTTGAAATCTTAGGTTTCACAACAAAGAACTGGAAAGGTGGTCAAAGTAGAGAAAAATGGAACAAAAATAATAAGCCAAAGACGCCAGGCCGATTGAATGACTTAAGGCACATAATTTATAAAAGTGGAGATACTCATTGGAGACAGGCAAAAAACAATTTGGGATTAATGTTAAAAGAGGGTTTATTAAAAGAAAATATTGATGGAGAAGCTATAACGTGGGCTTACAGTCGTTTAAAAAAAAGAAAAGAGGAAAGAAAAATTTTAATGGTAATATCTGATGGAGCACCTGTTGATGACTCCACCCTATCTGTTAATTCAGGTGATTTTTTAGAAAAACATCTAAAAAAAACAGTAAAATTTATTGAAGAAAAGTCAGACATTGAAATACTAGCGATAGGGATAGGTCATGATGTTTCAAGATATTATAACAAAGCAATTAAAATTACAGACGTAAATGAGTTAGGCGATGTAATGATTTCTCAACTAAGCTCTTTATTCGATACAAAGAAAAATTATCACTAAATATTAAATAAATCTTTATTTTTCCATTTTATAATGACTTCTGCTCCACCCCTTGTTTTTGAATTTCTAAATTGTAAATTTGCAAAGTTTTTTTCAAGAAGAGTCTTTCCAATGAAAATTCCTAGACCAAGTCCAATTTTATCTTTTTCATTTTGTTTTTGAGATCTTAAATATGGTTCTCCTATTTTAGTTATAATATCATATGAGTAACCCGGCCCATCATCTTCAATAATGATCTCTGTAAATTCGTTATCACTTTTTAAAGTTATAAATATTTTTTGCATGCTAAATTTGTTTGCATTACCTATAAAATTTCTTAAACCATAAACAATTTCAATTGATTTGGTAATTTTTTTTGAGTTTGAATCTTGATCAAAATTTAAGATAAAATTTTTTGTGCTTGTTTCCTGAAAAGAGTAAATAATTTCTTTAAGAAAATCTTTCATTGTTAGATCTTCGTCTATAAAATCGTCTTCATGATTGGGATTCAATGATAGTCTTTTCAATATTTGATTACATCTTTCAACTTGACTTGCCAGTAACTCAATGTCCTGAATAACCTCCTTATTATTTTTTAATTGTTTTAAAAGTTCTTGAGAAATAATTTTGATAGTAGATAAAGGTGTTCCAAGCGAATGAGCAGCAGCAGCAGCTTGACCCCCCAACGATAGCATTTCATGCTCCTTAGCCATTACTTCCTCCATTTTATTTAAAGCTTCTTTTCTTAGTCTGGATTCTGAACCAAATATAATTGCGAAATAATTTAAAAATATTAAAGCTATAATCAAAGCTATAGTTATTGAATAATAGTAATATTCGTCTACATGAAAATGGACATTTAATGGTGATGGTAATTCTTTTGAATTAAAAGTAAGAAAAATTATTACAAAAATTGTGGTTATTACCAATAATGTATTTGTTCTAAACCCTAAGTTAGTAGATGCAAAAACACTTGGAATTATAATAAATATAATAAATGGATTTACAGTGCCTCCTGTTAAATAAATTAGACCTGCTAATTGAAAAATATCTATCATCAAAAAAAGTAGCGCAGATCTCTCTGATAGTTGAGTTTTTTGATAAATGATAATCAAATAAAGATTACTTAGAATACCAAAAAAAACAATTATGTTTGATAAAATAAAGTTAAAATCAAAATTTAAATAAAAATAAACAATATTTATTGATAGTAACTGGCCAATAATACCAATCCACCTAAGTGTAATGTAAGTAGACTTTTTTAAAGTAAAGTATTTAGAAGTTTCAAAAAACTTCATCTTTTAAATATCAAGATTTTTAACATTAATAGCATTTGAAGTAATAAAATCTTTTCTTAAAGCAACATCGTTTCCCATAAGGGTATGAATTAAACTTTGATCTTTTTTTAAATCTTTTGAGTATTGAACTTGAAGAAGATTTCTTTTTTCTGGATCAAGTGTAGTATTCCATAATTCCTCCGGGTTCATTTCTCCTAAACCTTTAAACCTTTGAATACTCATTTTAGATTTTTCTTCATCTAATAATTTTTGCAAATCTTTCGAGCCTTTTTTGATTTTCTTTAGATCTTTACTATTATTCAATATAAAACTTTCTAATTCTTTTTCATCTTTAATATAGATACTTTTTGAACCTTTGTTTATTTTAAACAATGGTGGTTGGGCTAAATATACATGTCCGTGCTCAATTAATTTATTGAATGGTTTATTATTAAAAAAAGTTAATAGAAGTGCTCTAATGTGAGAGCCATCAACATCAGCATCAGTCATAATTATAATTTTTCCGTATCTTAAATCTTTAAGATCAATCTCTTGAGATTTAGGATCAAGTCCTAAAGCATTAATCAATGTTACGATTTCATTTGATGAAATCATTTTTGATAAAGCTTTTGTTCTATGAT